>OLOA01000250.1_pt1 | contig 59059 bp, 37 predicted proteins | sample 1672201 | NCBI WGS metagenome assembly OLOA01 (sample SAMEA3136658, study PRJEB25190) | human gut metagenome
GTCGCAAGTTTGATTATCCCCATTAGAATTGTCTTGCGTCCAGTCAATGCCAGAGCCAGGCTGTCCATTGGGGTCATGAGGAATGTCATAACCACCGAAACTGCCACCGTCTCCCCCACTCGGCTGAGAAGGTTCAGCAGGAGCCGGAGCGGGCTCAGCCGGTGCGGGTGCCGGTGCGGGTGCCGGTTCCGGATTACTCGGCTGAACCGGCGTGGGGTCAGGAGCAGGAGCTGCAGGTACAGTAGGAGTCGTAACTGTAGCACTGCCACCGGCAGCTACGCTTCCACTTGCAGAACTACCATAGTTGGTCTTGTTGCTTGTGTAAGTGGGAGTTTTCTTCTCCTCCACCGTAACATCATAAGTGGCATTCACACCCGCATCCGAATTACTGGTTGCAGTAATTGTCGCATTCCCAGTGGCTACTGCAGTAATCTTCCCGGTCTCATCAACCGTGGCTACGCTTTCGTCACTGGAGGACCATGTAACCGTTGTATCCGTCGCGTTATCCGGAGTGACAGCGGCATTAACCGTTACGGAATTACCAACATAGAGGATACCTTCTGTTTTGTCCAGCTCGATTTTCTCTACCTTAGTAGATACGGTGACCTTTGTGGTGGCGCTTAAACCATCGGGAACTACGCCAAATGCAGAATCTACATCTGCGAGGTCCTCCGGCATGGTAGCAACAGCATCGCTGTCAGAAGCTTCCGCTTCAGTGTTCGCAGTCTCATCCTCGGTGTTAACCACTACTGCAGCAGTTTCCTGCGTGGCAGTCTCTGCGGTTACCGGAACGTCCGCAACGATGTAAGCAGTAATTGTGCATTCGCCGTCAGCGACTGCCGTGACAAGCCCGTTTTCGTCTACCGTTGCAATGCCTTCGTCGCTGGAGGTATATGCCAGCTTTACCTCAGTCGCGTCTTCCGGCACAATTTTGGCGTTCAGTTCCTTTTCGTTCTCACCATTGGTGTAGAGTTCCAAGGCGTCGGGAGCATCCACATCAGTCGGCAAGATAACGACTTTCACATGAGTCGTTGACGAAATGTTCGCATCCTTGATGGATGCGGTGATGTCAGCTTCACCTGCGCCAACAGCCGTAACCATGCCGTTTTCATCGACCGTCGCGACATCTTCGTTGGAAGAGGTCCACTCAAGAGTCAGCTTTTCGGCGGCTTCGGCGATTTTCTCTTCCGTAGCCTTGTCGTCAGCGCTGTACTCAATCTGTAACTGCTGCGTCTCTCCTTTTTCGATAACCACATCGGACGGCAACCCGATGGAGCTGATGTCCACGCCGCATCCTGCGAGCGACAGCGCCATCGCAACGGCTGCGATGACGGTCAAGACAATCTTTTTCTTCATATTCAATTTTCTCCTTCCCGGCGTCTGGTGCCGAGGCAACATAATTGTGATAGGTTCAGCCGACTCTATGCAGCTTTGGATTTCGTCATCGACGAGGCTGTGAGCCATTGGTTGCCTATCCTTCTGTACATCTGCATTATACCATAAATTTGTAATTTCTACAACCAAGGTTCGTAAAAGTTAACAGTTTAGTCATATAACAAGATGAACAGATTATCTTGCCTTAACTCCTTTCGCTGTATTTGTTGCACCTCCTATTATATGCAGAATATGGTTGCCCGTCAAGCAACAAAATGGTAATGGGGATGAGGATTTTTGAGCCAGGAGGATGGGCTATATGGGGCTATATGGGGACGGTTCCCAATTCTTCTTTTGCCACTTCCCTTCTTGCACAAAAAATAAAAGCCCAGTGGTCAAATTGACCACCGAGCAGCATGAATTTGGCTATAAAAACAAAAATCGCCTCACTGAAATGAAGCAATTTTTAGGTCATAGTTTCCCTTTTTCGTCTTTATACCATACCAAGAACTATTATGGGAACTATGATATGTTAAGAGTGTACCCTTAACATACTTACATTGTATATGATGCACTGCCAAATGTCAATATGATTATTCTGCCAACTTAATACATTTTTCCTGTTGTTTTGTGAGATATAAAAGCTGCTTCCCGTTGGTAGCTTTCGAGTTTTACTTGATTTCCCGATAAAATTGATGATGGTCTCCGTCATATTGGAAGTATTTGAAGCCGTTGTTTCTATAAAAGTTTTGTATGTTTTCATCGGCACTACATTCCACAAGCGCACATCTGCAGGGAATCAAATTGCTTGCGTCATGTATAACTTCAAAAGTATAATCCAATATTTGCTTGCCGGTAATCGGCGACGACACAATATGATGCTCGTTTTCAATGTATTTATATTTTCCGAGTTGCCCGATTAGCACGAAATGAATACTTTGAGCAGTCTTAAATCCACTGGTTGCTTTAATACTATTCTTGGAAGCCGCATCCGGAATCAAGCTTTTGTGGGACAACGTGAAATATGCTTCAACTTTTATATGTCCATTATCAAACTCTGCTTCGTCTACAATTAAATAAACGGAACACCATCCACGCTCAATAAAATTCAGCGCTTTTTCATGTAAGAACGTTTCAATATCCTTGTCTAAATCACACCGAAAAGAAGCGAGAGCATCGTTCAACCGGTCTGTTTGACCATGTTCAGATGCCCTCGCAAGGAGTTCACTTAACGAAATACAAAGGTAGCTAATTTTTCTTTACTCTTTTTCAGAGAAGCGGATTCAGCAACCATTTTGCGAACAGGTGCCTTTTTGTCCAAATCTCGCTTCATGCGTTCGAACGCCTTTTGGTCTTTTATAAAAAACTCTTTCGTAATAGATGTGGTCGCCATAATAACACCTCCCTAGTAGTATATGCTTTACAACAAGTTTATTTTAACATTCTCTGTGTTATTATTATATCCAAATTGAGCGGAAATGTCAATTATAACATGCGACATCATATATCAAATTTATATAAACAAATCATTTCCGAAAATTTTGTTGAAGGAATTGAAAAAAGGTTGTGCTATTGTTCTGGATGATTCTCTCTTCATGCGGTTAGCTCGGCTTTGTATCTCCATCCCATACAGTTATTTGCTATCGCAGATAAAAAGAAGAGGTCCCACCGTAATGGCAGGGCCTTTGCATGTTTTCTTTCGGCTAAAGCCTATCTGTTTTGAGGTTCACATACAACCCCTCCAGAAACTCCTCTTCACGGTGCGTGTCGGAACACAATGAAGTATCATAGTTTCTCGGCATCCGTTCTCTTGCCGAATGCTTTGGCAATATTATAGCAAGATATAGCTAAGTAATTCAATCTTATGCTCCAAGGAGCAGCAACGCATATTACGCGTTGCACAATCCCACTGTTATAGACTGTGAGGAGTCTCTAGGCACGGACCCTTGGATGCTGCATATGCTTCCCGCACGGGGTCGCCCCTATAACAGCGAGTCTGCCTATATTTTCGCTACATCATGTCAGTTGCGCATTTTCACTACTGCCAACCTCATTGTTATTACCTATTTTACTGCATCGGAATCACCCTCCAACCATTTTTAACTTACAAATACATTATATCATAAATTTGTGTTTAAGTCATTTGTGTATGGCGATTATTAACAAACTATACATAAAAATATGTACTTAACAAAAGCGTAGCTAAATGCTAAAATATTGCTAAAATGTGCGAATCGAATACAATGAGGAGTAGGGAAGGGGAGTGACCATTCATGATACTGCACAACGATATTTGGGGTGACACCAGCGTCACCCTCATTGAAGAGATAGACAATCAGTTCCTCATTGTCAGAGAGCTCAACATGCTTGCACTGTACAGTCGGTTGAACAAGGAACAAAGCCATGCGCTGCAGCAAGCATTAGCAACGTTTTACGAGATTCTTTTCAGCAGTAAAGACAAAGATAAAATCGACGATACCGTCCCATTTACTCCGGATATCTCATTTGATGACGACGGCAATGGATATCTTTGCTTAGTTAGACCTATGCAGGATAACAGTGTTGCTGGGCTTAAAGGTATTGCCAAAAAAGTAGCAGAGGTTGATGCAGCGATTACAACGCTGCCTGACAGCAGGAAAGCTGTTGTTAGCTATGAGGTTGCGCAATTGATTATACATGGAGGAAAAGACGAAGTATGAAGCCGATAAAGCTGAAAGAACTCCTGCGCACAGCCAAGGACCCTGCCACGCAGAGAATTGTCATTGATGAAGGTCTTTGGTTTGATGCTCCTCTATTTGAAGGTGTTGTTAAAGATGTGGATGAAGCACTCGGAGAACGTATCATATCAAATTGGCAGGTGGAAACAGATGGTACGCGCTTAATTGTATCAAGCAATCCACCCCTCCAGGATTTGCAAGAATGTAGACCTTCTAAGATAGCACATATGGGATAACTTTAGTTTTTTGGTTTGCAAAGATGATGGACTGCCAAGAAACGCAATATGAAGAGGTTGCTGTGCAGCTTGCAGCAATGCTTGCGTGTCAGTTGTAAAATGACTCCAAACAGCTAAGGACATTGTAAGCCCCATGATGACTTTCTTTGTTACTATATCTTTTACGACTAACACCTTTACATCAGCTCCTTTATAAGGGGTTTTGTCGCTAACAACTTCGCAAAGCACTCTGCCATAATAAATATTGACTTCTCGAGGCGCTTCGTTTGCGGCTAACAACTCTGGCAAAAGTTCAAGACGGCATTGGGGAAGGCGTTTTTGCAATGTTTGTTGCCGATGCACAACAGGAATGTCTCTACAATCTTGTCCGGAGTTCCCGGTTTTTGTGGTATCCGGTTTTTGATTGTTATCAACCATCGAACGCAAAAGCATGTCGAGTTGAGAAACAGCTTGCTTCTCAATATCGCCTCCAATTTTCTCGATATCTTTGATTACAATTTCTTTCAATGTGTACATGCATCCTTCGCCGTGTTCTTCGTGTGGGTGTCCGCGATAATAAAGGAGACCGTTCGTGTGGACAACTGTCAGTGGAACAGCTTTACAGTATGGGCAAAATATGTGCCCCTTGTACCGCCTTTCATAAACCGTATGGTCGAGATTGTACTCGTTGCGTATCTGCATGATTGTGACCGGTTTGTGTGTGATGTTGAAAAAAGCCTCTGTGTACTTTGGCATAGACTAACAACTCCTTTGTGATTTGAGGTGATTATTATGATTACTTTACATGACTTATTGGACAATTTTTGTTGCATTGACCCATACACTGACTATGCAATCGTCAACATAGAAACAGGTGAAGTGCTTGTTGACCGCGTCCACGATAGGACATACACGGTTGATGATGTTGATGATTACGCAAAGTTCTTACCTTATGCACGCAAGCAGGTTCGAGCGTGGGAAACAAAAGATGGGAAAATGATATTCTATATTCTGCCGCCAAGAAAAAAGAAGGCAAGGCGATGAAGCCAACAATGAAGAACAAATTATCAACGGAGAAAACGCAATGATTTTACATCACTACATTTGGGGTGATATCGACATCGACATCGTCGAGGAGGTAGCACCACATTTTCTGATAGCAAAGCACTATGGCAACTTAGCTCTTTTTTGCAGACTCACAAAACATCAGAACCATTACTTTCGTAATTCCGACAAGAGCTTTTACGCCGCAGGTTTTGACGATGAGGGCAAAAGTATGAACCCCTCAGACGAGTACATTCCGTTTGTGCCAGACATCTTGTACGACGATGATGGCATTGGCTATTTATGCTTGATGCAGCCCTCATGGCTTCACACGATAGACGACATTAGACATAAAATCGATGGCATACTTGCAACAGACAAAAAGATTCGTGAACACGATGAATACTATGTCGGCTTATTAAGGAATGATATTATCAGCCATGAGTTGGTTCAGCGCGTAGAATGAAAGGCAGTGATGGCAATGAAGCCAATAAAACTTAAAGACCTTTTAACACAAACAAAAAAACCAGTGACACAGCAAATCGAAATAATGGAAGACTACACAATCTCAGCAAAAACAGTATTTGAGGGAATTGTAAAAGACATACCGGAGAATATGTTGGGCAAATACTACATTAGCGACTGGTATGTCAGAGACAAAACGGCTGTTCTTGTTGTTCTGGTCTGGGTCAATCAGCCTGAGCGACTAATCAAGTATGTGGAAAACTCAAATAGAGATTGCTATAGGGTTACAATACATGATTTGATGGGCAATGGTTGCTGCACAAACCCCTATATTGATTTTGCTATAGTGAATATTAAAACAGGGGAAGTGCTTGTAGACCGTGTTCACGACAAAACCTACACGGTCGATGACAACAAGGACTATGACCAATTTCTTGCATATGAATGGAAAACTGTGAGAGCGTGGGAAGCAAAAGATGGTAAGATGATATTTTACATTTTGCCGCCAAGAGGAAAGAAGGCAAAACCATGAAACCAACCGTAAAATCATTCCTTGCATTGGCAGGAGACAAAGAACTAACCGTTCACATCGCCCGTTATAAATCGGATTCTGCTGATGGTTACAGCGATGAAGAAGTCTTTTGTGGTAAGTCGAAGGATGTTCCCAAATGCTATGCAAGTGAAAAAGTAACAGAGTGGACAATATCAGATACTGATGAAATCGTACTCTATGTGAAATAAGGAGGTAGTTAAATTGAAGCTGGAGACTATTGTAAGCTGCAGAACAGACATCTACTTTGACTACCAACTCATTGATGTCGCGACGGAAAAAATATTGGTAGACAGAGTATACGATAAAGCATACGAGAAAAGCAACAAAGAAGAATGGGAAGAATACTATCAATTCGAACAATACAAACGCTGGACAGTTAAAAAGTGGCGTGTAGTTGAGGGGAAGATGGTGTTCTACATTGCACCAACAAAACAAAAAAGCAGACCCACCTTTTCAGATGAGCCTGCTCGTAAGTTGTCAACGGAGGAAACACAATGATTTTACATCACTACATTTGGGGCACGGACGATGTCCAGATAGTTGAAGAACTGCCTCCACACTTTTTAATCGTGAAAAGCACTATAGGGAACGGTAATCTGGCTCTGTTCAGCAAACTGTCAGAGCAACAAGGCCGGTACTTTAGAAATGCAAATAAACGCTTCTATGACGCTGGTTTCAACGAAAATGGCGAGAGTATGGACCCTTCGGACGAATACATCCCGTTTGTACCGGATATTATGTTCGACGATGATGGCAAAGGGTATTTGCTGTTGATACAGCCGTCAGCACTCAATACGCTTGAAGGGGTTAAGCGTAAAGTAGAATCTATAAATGCCATTGACAAAGAAGTACGCGAGCATGATGAATTCTATGCTGGTTCTTTACGGAATATCCTCATCAGCTACGAGCTGGTTGAGCGCAATTAACACTTCATCGTCTGGATTTGCACTCCAACAAGAACTCATATTTAATTTTTTACGCATTTCGACTTCTTTAGCAGGAAAGTACAACAAACTTTTGTTGCGGTTCTTCTCTCGAACAGATTTTCCGGCAGGGTTCCGATGCCAACCACAAAAATAACATTTATCAATGTCATCGTATTTTTCAGGGCTGGCAGCCATTGCCAATGCAGCGACATCGTGCCGCGCGGGGCAATTTCCGTTGTACTTGGTAGGCGTTACAGAATCAAGCTTTTGAATAAAGCTGATTGGACGGAAAGGGGCTCCCCGCCCTTTCTTGATTCCAAGATAATGCGCGAGCTTTTCGTAAAGGTCGTTTGGCAAATACAACCCATTTGCAACATTGAAGTTGCTATCTACCTGAATGTCAATGGTAAAAGGGTCCTCTCCCAAGGTCGTTACGAACAAATGAAATTCGCCAGTTACTGTGGCAAATACACATGAAAACGGGTGGCCTTCAACCTGTGCAGCAAAAACTACCGAATCGGCACCATTTTTCTGCATATCAATGTACAAAGCATTAAGATTTTTTAGATACATATTACTAACTCCTTTTTGTAATTTTGGATACCTATTTATACTATACCATAAATTTGTGAAATTGATACTAGCTTTGCTTTACACAGAATGAATTTCTGTTTTACACAAAACAGCGATAGATTTTTCATCGATTGCCACAAAATTACAACAGACGTACAATGGTGGCAAAGGAGATGACAACCATGACAACAATCGCGCAAAACATCAGCAGCTACCGCACACGAACCAATATGACACAGCAGCAGGTGGCAGATAAGCTCAACGTATCCAATCATACGATTTCCAAATGGGAACTCGGCATCAACACACCGTCGGTCGAAGACATGCAAAAGCTCGCGCAAGTGTTCGGCGTGACGATTACCGAATTGGTAGTGGACAAGCCAGTCATTAAAGATTTCTTGGAGCTCTTGTCGCTCGGCGAAAATATGCCGGAGAATGAGCTTCCGAAATTGGTAGAGGAAGCCTATGAGCAGGTTCTAAGAGAACGGCATCTGAAGCCAAGCTCGGAAGGAAAGCAGGCATACATTCTGGCAATGCTGGCGTATCACCTTTACTACTTTCGCTCTGCTTCGGAAAGCATCAGAGAGCGTATGAGCCAAAATGGTTGGACGAAAGAAAAAGTCCAAGCAGAGATTGAAAAGCAAAAGCAATTCACAGCAGAAAGCATCGAAAGGAACCTGCTGTCATATGAACCATCATGGTTGGAAGAATGCTATAAGGCAGTAGACATCAAAAGCTTTGCTACACAGTTTTGGGGTAGATACAACTTCGCAAGGGAAAACACTGCGATGCGCAACGAGTATGACTTCAGTGGTGCAAAAAGGAACCCGTACACAACATAAAAATAGAGGAGGCTACCCACGCATGGGGTGACCTCCTCTTCTTTGCGCATACCTCAACACCGCACCGCCACCGAGTACCTCCAGAACAACTTCCAGAGTAGTTAGATGGAGCACATAGCGTCTTTCTTGCTATTCGTGTCATTTGGTGTGGGTTTCAGCTATTTATTTGTGCAATTTTACACGAATAATTACAGCAAAGGGAGCCGCATTTTGCGACTCCCTTTAATCATTGCAATATCTTGTCCAGTTGTATATTCAGAATTCGGCTCAACGCTTCCAGCCGGTCCATCGGAACATTGATGCCCACCGGCGGTTGGAACTGGAAGCCAGCCATGTTTTTCAACTTTGCTCTCAACTCATCTGTAAGGACCGCCTGCGCAGTTTTAATGAAGTCTCCGCTGATTCTTGGTTCGCACTTCGATATACACCACTCCGGACGCTTTTCGAGGGTTTCCGTATCGAAGTAGAACAGCAGACTGCGGTTGTTATCGTATATGGGAGCCATGCCGGTAATGCGCATCGTATCATTATCGAAAAGAAAACCGACATTTCCTAAGTGACGGTCGATGTTGAGAATGAGCGCATCCAAGACAAACATCCTGCGCATCAGGTCTTCGCTGCCATACTGCGCGGCAAAACGCAAAAGTGCTGCAGGATTTCTGCGGTTGGGAACCGGCAATGCCGATATTTTCACCAAACCATATTTTTCGCTGGTAAACAGCTTGCATTTTGACGCCAGCCGCTCGTGATAGAAGGCAAGGTCGTACTCGACATGGTTGCGGCAAAGAATATCGGCTACCTGTGACGCGAGAAATTCAGATAGAGGCTCAATTTCATAGGTGTCGCTGCCGCTTTTGTACAGATAAACCGTATCATTTTCCCGCTGCCAGCACTTTGCATAAGCGCCATCTGTTCCAAATTCGGGGGATGTTGAAGAAAGCGTGGTGGAGGAAATAACACCATCGAAGGCCGCGTTGGAAACCAGTTCATCAAACTCGTTGCGATAGAGAGATACCTCGTTCCACGTCAAGGGACTTTCCGGCTCTTTTACCCAGAACGTGTCATTGAGAGAAAGCGCATGTGTTACTCGTAAAAAATTCTCGGTGGATTCACAGCCGTACTTCTTCAAAAGCTCCGCGATGTGTTTTCTGTGCTTAGGTGCTTTGCGTGCATCAAGAAAATCACCGATGTTATCATAGCCAATGGGTCTGAGCGAAGTATACCATTCAATTTCCTTGCCAGCCGTAAAGCCGAACTCGTCTTCATAGCAGTCAAACAAAAGCCACGGGATATCTTTATTCATTAGTTGAAACAGCACGCGGGAGTACACCTCACTTTATAGGAGAGTTTGTTTTGATAAAAGTATACTGCAATTTTGTATAGTTGTCCATAAAAAGAGGGACAGCGTTTTGCCATCCCTCCTTAATAATCTAATGAAACCTTAACTTTGCAAGCCTTCAAGAAAAACAATTGCCTCTTGTACAGTAGAAAACGTCTTGCACTTCGTACACAACCAGCGATTTCGTTCGTCCGTGTCCTCTAAGCCAGGCATGCCTTCTTGCAAGAGATTTTGCAGCACAGTTGAGGCATTTCTAACCGCCGTCGGATAGTTTTGAGCAATACGAGCGGTAGCATCGTAGTTGCCCTTCCTGTAGGTCGGCTCTATGCGGACGACCTGAGCCAACATTCTCTCTTTATCCGGGACCGTCAGCAAAGGAGGCGCGAGCTGTTTGTAGTGTAGCATCAACCAATACTCGATGCAGCCTGTTGTCATTAGCAAACGGACTCGAATCTTCGGGTCTTTTCTCAGCTTCCGCAGACGCTTGATGATTTCCAAGCGGTTAGTCCAATTGCCGATATCCTTTTCTTCGACATCAAAGAAGAACCAAATTTCGTCGATGGCATCAACATAATTACGGTATCCGGGGTCTTTTTTGAAACGATTGTCCGCATCATCAAACAAACCGGGGGAAGATGGCCGTTTGAACACGGCAACATCATGAAACTCGCTTTTGAGGAAGTCTATATACGCCTGCTCGCTTTCTCCTTCACAAAATACACAAATGCTGACCTTCGACTTTTTGAATTTGCGAGCCATTATTCTACCTCCTCAATTTCTACATTGGGAGTTGCTCCATATTTGCCAAGAAGGTATCCTTTGCGAATGTTCTCTGTCGTTCGCGTTGAGAAGTCACTGATGCTGTACAATTCCGAAGCCCCATTATATTTGTCCTTATCAACAAAGTAGAGTTGGTCTTTACGAAGCAGTTCCATGCTCAACAATTCAGTGCTGTGCGTTGTAAATATAATCTGCGCACCATTGGGGTTTGTTCTTTTGCTCTGGAACTTGGAAACAATGAAATCAACAAGGGCAGGGTGAAGCTCTTTTTCGATTTCATCGACCAACAGCAGCCCGCCCTTGGACAAAACAGATTCAATCGCAGGAGCAAGTGCCATCAGCTTTCTGGTGCCGTCGGATTCATCGGAGAGTTCCATCGAATAGATGCAAGGTCTTCCGCCGCGTTCCTCACCTTGGTGCATAGAAGTAGCCGTAACCTGTCCCATCTTCAAGTGAGTTTCTGAGTTGTTAGAAGTCTCAGAAAGCAAGTGCATAAACTGCACGAGTGCTGCTTTGGCTTCATCCGGGATATTCTCCGGCAAATCCGCCTCTTCGTTGATTTCCTTACTGTTGATTTCGAATTTCATATCTTCGATACCAACGTCAGCAGCCTTTGCGTAATCGGAAATTGCTTTCAGCATATTGGAGTCATTGGAGTATTCGAGTAACTGACGGGGAATATCCGAATAGTCTCTTGAAAAATAGACCATTTGACGGAACCAGAACATAGCCATGGCACAAACATCATCGTTCATAGTGCAGGCAACAGAAAAGAACAACTGATTGTCTGCTACAACCTTACTAATCAGATTTCTGCGTGATTTATCAGCTGTGAAAGTAAAAGTCTGCCCCTCTCTGGCAAAGACCAGAGCTTTCTGCTTTTTGGGCGCATAATACAAGGACTCAGAATATACCTTTTCTTTCGTGGCAGTAAAGCTATACCAATATTTGATGTCGTCTAAGGTGTATACGAAAGAAAACTCGGTCGGCTCCGATGCGGAATAATCATTCAGTGCAAACGGAACAACGGGAATTGCTGCATTCTCGTGCTGGGTCTTTTGCGCATTCTTAATGAACTGAACGGCAAGCCAAAAAGCACGAATAACATTGCTCTTGCCGCCGCCATTCTTTCCGTAAATGGCAACGCCGGGCAAAATTTGAATCCCACCAAAGGGAATAAGCACACTTTTCAGTGTACCGGAGCCGTTTGCCTCCATAGAAAGGACTGCTTCATCACGGAAGGAGCGGTAGTTCTTCACACTAAATTCAATCAGCATATTCTCACCTCTTCTATTTAGTAGTATACACTTAAAATTTCAGAAATACAACGGATTTTATCAAAAATTTTGATTTTTTTGTTCCAATTTCATTTTACGAAACCAAAATGCAGAAAATGTCTATAAGCAGAGAAAACAACTAATAGTTTTCGTTGCAAACCGAAAATTCGTGATTGACTAAGTGTGCGAATCGTGGTATAACAATACCATAGCCAAGCGTGCTAACTGTATAGCTCCGCCATTATATGTGCAGATATAGGAACGAGGTTGTATAGTGAGTATGACTTGGCATAATTTAAGAAAGGAGAAAGCTATGTCTAAAGGCAAAACTTGGCAGCGTGTCGCTTCGGCTTTTCTCGCAGCGGTAATGACTTTTTCTACATTTAGCACGACGATTGCTTATGCAGCAGAAGCCACTACTGACAGCAGCATTACTACGGATGCAGTATCCGATACTGATGCTGCAGAGGAAGTCGACGCGACTAATACTGCCGCCTCCTCTTCTACGACGGAAGGGGAGGTAACCAAACCCGAAGCAACGGAGGCTCCCGCTGCTACGGAAACGCCTGACGAAACGGATGCTACCGAGCCGGAGGAAACTCCCGCACCTACGGAAGCACCCACCCCTACTCCTGAACCTACCGAGTCTCCTGAGGCAACGGCTGAGCCGGAACCGACGGAAGAGCCGGAGGAAACGGAGACTCCCAATGTCAGCGAAAGTGATTTTGTTGCCGTTGGTTTGGCAGATGATGCGACTGAGGGTCAAATCGATGCTGAAATCGGCGACGAGGTGACTTTCAACGCACATGTCAATCGTGACGATGTCAACCTTCAGTATCAGTGGTATAAGAGATTCATCGAGCCTCAGACTACTGAGTACGACGACGATTTGATGGAGTATGATTACGGTGGCGACGAGCCGACGGCTTATGGCTTCCTTGTTGAGGGCAAGACTCCCGCTGAGGTGCTGGCGGAAAATCCCGATGCCGGTTGGTCTGGTATCGAGCTGTACCGTGCGGTTGTCTCCGCGATGGAAGCTATCGGCGCTGACACAAGCAATGTAAACATCGAATTCGGAACGCGCAACTACGCGCTGGAAGGATTCACCATCACAGCAACAATGGTCGATGGCAATGTGGTCATCTCCGCCGACAAGGACAATGAGCACGCCACCGGCACACTGAACGAAAACAACGAGTTTGCTTTCGCAGAGAGCACCAACAACGACATTGCTGTGCAGCCTGCTGAAGTTCAGACAGAGGAAGAGGTTGACCCCGATTCTCTCGAAGCCAATGGCTGGGAAGCAATCGAAGGCGCAACCTCTGACACCTACACGCATACCGTTGACGAGTATGATGCTTACACCACATACCGCTGCGTAATCACAATTGCTGACGACGACTACATTGCCGCCGCTAAGAAGGCACTGGTTGCGCTGGGTGCTGATGAGAGCAAGCTGACAGATGACGCTCTGGACAATACATTCATGAGCGAAATCACCATCCATATTCCGTCGATGGATGCGTCTGAGGACGACATCTATAACGACCTGTCCGTTGAGGACAAGCTGAAACAGCGCCTTGCACTGTCCGGCATTGCCACTTATGCCGCAGGTGTCCAGCTCGACAGCCAGAGCAATCCCCAGTGGGTCACTGGTCTGTCTGCCGGTATGGAGTACCTGACCGCTGATATGTATGCCAAGCTTTACGGTCAAGACGGTAAGGGTGGCTGGCTTGCTGAAGGTAAAGTTACACCGGAACAAGCGGACCGCTACTGGTCAAAAATCAAGTCATCTGGTTTTAGCGCTTATGCAGTAGCAAATGAGCTTGATAGCGAAGGGCTACCAACAGGTGCGACAAGACAGTATAGCTCGTTTACACTAACGGATGGGAAGCTGGAAATCAATTCAGAGTGGTACGGAAAGACGGTTTATTTCCGTTACTATAATCCCAATATTGTAGGCAACACTGCAACAGGGACAGCCGTTTCTATTCCTGCTGCAGGTCGTGGAACTTCCTATAAAGACGCGGTTCAAGTTCTGTTCTGTTATGTAGTTGAAGAAGACGGCATCACATTGCCTCTTACCATTAAGGAATATGTAACGCAAGCTACCCATAATGGATATAGCGCTAATGGTTTGGCGCATATTACGCTTAACACTATATCAGCGAACAAGTTTAATGTTGACCCTGACCGTTATCTGAAGGATGCAGAAGGCAACTACCGCAACGACAGCGTATATTGGGGCACCTGCTACTACAGTGAGCCCGACCTTTCCGGCAAAGCCTACTATGCCTTGAAGAATTTCATTGGCAATGGCTATGGTTTTGGAATTGGTCACGACACCATGTACGCGTATGCGGGTGCTTACTTCGACGCTTACGGCGGCGGTTCCGGCTATCCGAACGTTAAATACACCGAGAAGAACATTGACCCGAATGATACGGCTACTCGTTATTATTCGGTTAACAGCTACAAGGTCAACACCGGTCACTGGAACATGAACGCCTTGATGGGCGAAAACAATTCCAATACCCTCGTTGGCTCCGGATACTACTCCGCCAGTGATGAAGAGTATTTCGGCTGGATTGTTGACCCCATGACGGTTCCTTCCGCCATCATGTCTTCCGGCGGTTCTCATGGTCCGTTCGCAAAATCCACCATTTATGGTGGTCGCCGCCTGTATATCCGCACCAATGGTGGCTATACCTACGAGCAGGCCATGGCAAATGCCGACATCAAACACCGTACACCGACCAACTGGCCTTACAAGTTCAATCAGGGAGATACGATTCCCGCGGCATTGACGCATAGTAATGGTCAGGTCGCATTTGATGATATTTGGGTGCAGTATAATGGTTGCGCCTCTGATTTCACGGATGCAGGCTTGGGCAAGCTGTACGAGCCTACCGTTGACGGTCGCCAAGGTACAAACAACTTCTACCTTGCAGGCTCCGGCAACTTTGTCATGAACCAAATCGGGCACCTTCCGATTGATAATGGCAACGGAAGCTGGAACAACGCATCTACGGAAGAAATGCAGTTGTGCGTCAACACTCTGATGTGGATTTCCCAGCGTAAACAGTGTGAAGTCTGCGCTGCTGACCAAGGCGACCAGCGGATGACGCACTTCGTCCACCGCGTCAACACGGCAAACGCGAAGAAGATTCTGACGGCTCTCGCCAACGGCGGCAGCTACTGGTATTCTCTGAACGATTGCTATGAATTGATGGAGGACCTGAACCTCCAGAAGTTGGGCTTCAACTCCGCTAACTGGAAACCCATCAAGAACTTCACCGGTCACTGGAACTCGAAGTATTTCGACGTGAAAGTGCCTCGTGATGCAGCTCTGTTCGACAACACGACCGGCACTCTCGGTGCTTATCGTACCGGTGACGGCAACGACTGGAACCTTGGCACAAACAAGAAAAACGGTTGGGACACGGTCTTCAAAGACAGCGGCAGCAGCGCTCCTTCTGTTCGCACCACCGGTATTGCCCGTATCTACGGTAAGCTGGGCGACGCCAAGCTGTTCAATGATGGACAGATTCACGAAGGCTACACCGTCCATATCCGCTACGAGGACAACCTTGAACTGCTGCAGGAAGGCGATGACTTTAGCTGCGTAGTCAACAATGTTGACCAGTATTGCATCTCCAACTTGCCCTGTATTTATCAAGGCGGCTCCACGATTATGCGTGCCCGCGTCTATGATAAGAACGGCAATGAGGTCACAAAGTACGGTCCTATCGTTGCAAAGGTTCCTCCGCATTTCTGGAACGACTGCGAGACGGTTCCTCTGGAACTGCTGAAGGTTGAAGCAACGCCTATCGAGAACTACCAATACTGGGAAGGTGAGACCTCCAAAGTCCTGAAGGGCTCCGGTATCATCTACAACCAGCCTATCAGTGACAGCGCTGTGACTTGGTACTATCGTATCGTCGACCTGCGCAATACGAGTGATGTTGTTGCAGACTGGACGAAGATTACCAATAAGACCTTTACCACCTCTGACGGTTCTGTCAGTGGTGTCATCGGAACACCCATCTTCCATGACGGCAACGATGGTATCAATAACTACCCGCACAGCTCTGTTGATGTGCAGCTTTCCATGCTGGCTTACACCGGTCATGCGATTCAGTTGCGTACCGACTATCTGATTGAGGGTAAAGTCTACTCTACCATCGACCCCGGTGTCATCACGCCGGAAGCCTCCGGTATCATCCAGATTGAAGAGCGCCCAATGTCCATGACGCAGTCTCCGAACCAGCGTGTTATGACGCAGGACCAGGCAATCTTCACATTTGAATCCGATTACTGGAAGGGTCTTGGCGACAAGGGATACAATGTCAAGGTTCAGTACATTGGACCTTATGACGATGATTGGCAGGATGTCGAAACTTCGACCACATTTGGCGGCACTTATACGCTGAACACGGTTGACGGCAGTCAGCATGCAAAAATCAAAGTTGAATCGAGCACGGTCGATACGCTGAAAGAAGGCGCTAAGACCGAAAGCAAGATTCATGATAATAAGTGGCTGCCCGGCACTTTCTGGCGTCCAGACGGATTCACTGACCAGCAGTGCGCTCAGAAGCACACCACCGTCAAACTGACGCTGTATGCTGCTGATTACAACTGGGCAGGCTACAAGTTCCGTATCGTCGCAAGCTATCGCTTCAACGATAAGCGCACCAAGGTGGAAACCTCTGACAGCGCTAACGGTGATGAAGACAATGCAAAGTATGACCAGAGCCGCTACGGTCTGTTGACCGTCGATGCTCCTTACATCTCTGCTACCACCATGAAGGCTCAGGCTTTGATGATGCAGAAGCACAATGATGAGAATGACGCATCCGGCGATTTTGGTCAGAACTATTGGTCTGAAAAGGATACCCCTGAGAAGGTAGCTGAGTGGAACAGCACTCGCGGCGACAGTAATAACCCGATTATTTCTGACGAAAACATTGCTGTTTACACGACAAATATTACATTCTCTCCCGGTAAACTGACCGAGTCCGGAGACCGTTTGCTGACTCCTATTTTGCAGTGGGGTTTCCAAGATGACTTGACTTCTACGTCCACAGAGTATACGCCGGTCATTAACCCCATCGACATCAACGGCTATGCAAACACATACAGCAACGGTGTAGGTCTGACGACGTCCAACTACAAGGACTTTAAAGCAATCGTTAAGACTCGCTACGACATCAACACGGATACCAATTCCGAGATGAAGAAAGTTGTAGACAAAATCGAAACAGAACACTCTGGAGCTCCGTTTGGAAAGTTTACGGCTTACATCACGATTGATGACATTCATCTGGCTGATGAGAGCGCGAATGTAAATGACCCCTATACCAAGTGGGTCATCACCACGAGCCTGCATATCGAATCTGCTACAAACCCGATGGACTTCGGTACGGAACACTTCTATTTCCAGTGCCAGCCGTATCTGGGATACATCCGTGGCTACAATAGCACGAATTTGAAGAGCCAGACCATTACCTACACGAAGGCTCACAACTATGACTATGTAAACGGTGGCTACGACATGGAGCACACCGACACCGGTGCGGAGCTGTGGCTGGACTACAACATTAGTATCCACGCAAACGAGCGTGAGCAAGTTGGATGTGGTCTTGACCAACACTCCATCTTCATGTACCCGGATTTGACAATCGAAGCTCCAAACGGACTTCGCTATATCATGACCCGGTATCAAATTGTCAAAGAATTCCCGTATGGAATTACAAGAGAAACATCTCGTACAACATACTCATCCAGTGATAAACCGGAGATTGACACATCTGTCCGTTATCAAGGCGCAATGCAAACTGCTACACGTCGCGATATGACGGCAGGCGCACAGCCTGAAACCATCAATGTTCAGGGCAAAACAATGGCAGAGCTGGGCATTGAAGTCGATGGACGTGGTTGGTTGAAAGACACGGATGAAGACTATGCTCCTTACTTGAAAAATGGTTATGCCTTGTATTCCAAATACTCTTACCCGAAAGAAATCTGGCAGTGGTTCTGGCGCAATGCTGTCAAGTATCATTGCTATGATATGGAAGAGTATGACGGAACCAACGAACAAGTATTTTTCTACATCGATGAGAAGAATGTTCGCGCCGCTGACCAGTCCTTCAAAGCCAATGACGGAAGCAATCCCACTTCTTCTTGGACCGCTCCGTTCGATGCAACCTATCAGATTGACCTGTGGGGTGCTGGCGGCGGCAATGCAAGTATGACAGGTGGTATCAGCGGCAACTCCGGCAGCCACACCATTATCACAGCAGACATTAAGGAAGGCACGACCCTCTACTTTGTCGCTGGCGGTGCAGGCGGTGGCGGTTCCGGTGGTGGTTCCGGTGGCAGTTCTACCGGCAGTGGTTCCGGTGGTTCCGGTGGCTATAACGGCGGTGGTTCCGGTGGTGTCGGCGCAGTGTTCTATGACTGCTATAAAGGGGGAGGCGACCCTGACCACAGCTACCACAGCAATTCTCCCATAGGCTTTGGCGGTGGTGGTGGCGCTACCACGGTTGCATTCAGCCTTATTGGTGACGGACAGCTGAAGAACTACGGTGACGGCTCGTCGATGTTCGGCGTTGCTGGCGGCGGTTCCGGTGCTGCAATTATCTCCGGCAATGGATACACCGAGCGTGGTGTCGGCGGTTCTGGTTCAGACTACAGTGGTCAGCGTTATCACTGTGCATTAAAGGAAGACAAGGTCTTCAGCGATGGCTACGAATACCATCATGGCGATATCTGTGGCTGGACTTACAGTGGCACCCACAGCAGTGATATCAAAATGCAGCGAGAAGACGAGGAAGGCTACAACAACACACTGCACGAAAACGGCGGCGGTTCTGGTTGGCAGTCTGCTTCTACCGATGGTGCATTGCGTGGTTCTTCTTATGCCGCTTCTGTTGGTACAAACCTTGACAACGGCAACATCATCATTAAAGCAAACGTCACTGGTGCAAACCAGCTGAATGACGGTGCCGGTTCCGGTATTGGCCAGGCTGGTCGTGCAAAAATCAAGGTTGTAAACCTTGACCAACGCCTGTACCGTCGTGTCGGCAAGAACGCTATGGACATTGGTTTCCAAGATTCCAACGAATGCCATCCGACCAATGTCAAAGTCAAGCTGACCGTTGCGAACAAGATGTACGATGGCACTCCCGTTGTCGTTGCAAAGTCTATCGTCTGGGACAAGACTGACGCAGGCATTCCGGAGAGCGTTCTCAATGATATCGACATCGTATACTCCAACAACGAGTCCGCAAACATTACAAAGCCCACCAATGCTTCTACTGACAGCAAGAAGAAACCGCTCGTTCGTACCGGTTCCTATACTGCTACAGCAATTTACAGAGGCACGAAGTACAACGTTACATTCTGCTGGGAAAATACACTCCCCGGCAAGACCTATGTGGTACGCGGTGAGAGCACAACTCCTGACCAGTATATGTCTGGTGAGGGCAATGTCGTCTACTTCGACATTTACCCGCGCCCGCTGTATCTGTACAGCTATAATAACGACAAAATTTACGACAATATCAGCACTGCTAAAGTGAAGGATATTAAGATTGAAGGACCGACTCAGAACTCCGGTATCGTCAATGGCGACGCTGTTGACTTGAATACCCGTCTGGCATACGGTTACTACTGCGACGCATACGCTCCCGAAGATTACGCAACAGCGAGCTTCAGAGAGCAGCTCCATACGGGTCTGCACAGCATCAAGACGGTTACGATTCTTGAACTTGTCAACAACCCGTTTGACAACTACTATATTGCAAAAGAAGATTTCACCGGAACCATCAACCCGCGTCCTCTGTATGTTCACAGTCAGTACCATGACACGAACAAATACAAGTGGAACTATGATGGAAACTCCAATGATATCGGAAACAACAAGTATCTGACTGACACAGTGCCTTACGATGGTCAAAACATGACTGTCGAACAGGCATACGAAGCGATTCTTGCTGGTAAACGTGAAAACATCGATATTACCCGCTATACCAAGACCGAGCAGGATAACTACCAGAATACGGTGGTCAACCCGAACAACATCAAGGTATATGACTCCTACTACAATGCCGCTATCGGTGAAGAGGGGCAGGGGAATATCTACATTGATAACATCACAAACTACGACGCTGTTGCCCTGAACGCTCAGACCTATGTTGGCTCCTATGCTGACAGCAATGCCGGTGAGCAGTTGACTGGGTACGATTCGAACGGCGATAACGGCGTCATCAAAGCAGACCGCTACAATGGTCTGTCCACCAATACGATTCGCCATCTGCCGTACTCTGTGAAGTACAGCTACAGCACGCCCAACCCGCAGGTTGGACAGAAGATGACTGTTACCATTGCAGTCACCAACAAGGACCAAGGCTACGGTCTGGCAGCACAGAACAACTATGTTGCTCCTATCGCAATCCAGAATCTGCGCCTGAAGAGCCGCTTTGCCGGTAACGGTCCTATCACGCTGAAGTCCACGAACGGCATTCGTATGAACCAGAATGGTACTGAGTTCTACATCGACACGATTCCGGTTGGCGGCACAGTCAACATCGTATTCGAGTACACTGTACAGGATATTGATGACTTGAACGCGCTGGTCCGTACCATCGAGCAGAACAACGAGATGTACCTCGTAAACAACAACTACAACGACTACTACATCGCCGACAAGACCTTCAGCGGTGGTATCTACCGCACCACGCTTCGTGCGCAGGTGAAGAGCGAGAGCACCACTTACGGTTTCGGTTTCAAGGGCAAGCTCCCGTATGCAGACGATGTCTACTACTGGAACAAGGGCTCTGATAGCTGGCTGACGATGGAAGGTCTCGTTGAGGACCACAAGACTGCTGCACAGGATGATGAGAAACTCGACCTGAAAGCAAAGAACACGAATCAGTATAAGAGTGAGTTCGTTTATAAACTCGTACCGAGCGAGACGACCGATGCCGGTTCTTATCCCGTCAAGTACATTGGCTTGAACGAGTTCAACTACGATTTGCTGAAGAACTATGTTGTGACAGAAGACCCCGGTTCTATCGAGGTCCGCCCGCGCAAGATTATGGTCTCTGTCGATGAGAGCCAGAAGATTTACGGTACTACGAATCCGTTCTTCAACTCCACATTCAAGGTTCTGGGCACGGATGCACAGGGCAATGAACTGGATATGACGGACGAGAATAACTGGACCGTACTGGGCGACGACTCCACCGTAGACTACAACAACATGAAGCTGATTGGCGGCGATACCGTCGGCAATGTCGTTGAGGTCATCAATGGTGCGGCACGCTCTCCGCTGGCATTCACGAACGGTGTCTCTAACCTGCCGTATCTGACGACTGCTACTCAGAACAGTGATGTTATCTATCAGACGGATGTCCCCGCTGAGGATTGCGCTTACTGCCTTGAGAAGTACAATGAGATGCACAAGGGTCACGAGCACTACCATGACGATGACCACCCGCACAGCCATGTTCCCGTCAATGGATACCCCGTATCTGTCAATGAGAACGCAGGCTACGGCAGCACGCTGGGCATCAAGACCGTTACTAACAGCGAAGGACAGACTGTCTCCAACTACGAGCTCGTTTACGAGTCCAATGTGTTGAAGATTCATCCTCGTCTGATTCGCATTGCTGCTATCGATGCTACGAAGGCATACGGCGGCACAGAACCCGCACTCAAGTGGGTCGTTGATGGCGAAATCATTAAGCCTACCAGCGAAATGCTCGGCATCAAAGCGGTCCGCGATAGCGGCGAAAATGTCCGTGACGCAGGGTATACCATCCGCATCGCCTACGAAAAGAGCACGGCAAACAACTATATCGTCGAGACGAACGACGCTACGATGACCATTACGCCTGTCCCGCTGACAATCGTATTTGGCAATCAGGAGCGTTACTACGGCGAGGAGAACCCGAACGATTATCGTTTGGATGTCATCGGTTTGAAGCACGGTGATACCGCTGATACCGCATTGAAGAACAATGACGGTGCAACGGCGAAGGTGCTGGAGACCGCCAAGAAGACGCTGAGCGATTACATCGACCTCACCTACAACAAGTTCACCGATGTTGGCTCCAACTACCTGTATGGTGATAAGAGCTATTGCGAGGAGCATACGATTCTCGTACCTCGCGAGAACGCAGACGGTGGCTATAACTACACTGTGGCAAGCTACACGCCCGGTGTTCTGACCATCAAGCCGCGTCCGATGCTGTTGACCGTCACCGGTTGGCAGAAGGAACTCGGCGACAAGGATAAGGTTCAGGACTTCACCCTGACCGATATGATTACTCACAACTCCATCTCCGGACAGCAGAAGCTCGGCGAAGGCAGCCGTATCACGGATGCAAGCGTTGTTGTGAACCCCGACAAGGTTCCCATCGTCTTCAATCTGGTCCGTGCAGAGGGTGAGGAAGTCGGTTCTTATCCCGTCTACTCCACGCCGCAGGACCGTCAAATCGGTAACCTCGCAGCGAACGACCAGAAACAGCTTGAACTGGATAACCCGAACTACGACTTTGAGTACCGTTACGCAAACGACCTCATCGTCAAGCGTCAGGGTCTGATGATTACCGTGGATGATAAGGTCCGCTACTACGGCGACCGTGTCAATCGCTTCTACGACGGCTCTACCGACTACACCTATCATGTATTCAAGGTCGAGAACGGAACAGCGGTTGAAATCACGGCAGAGGAAGCCGGTATCAACACCAATTCCTTTACCTTCACCCATCTGGATACACAGACCAGCTCCAGCGGCACTTACAAGGGTTGCATCAGCCTGTCCGGTGTCCACAGCACCATCTATGATGATGACGACATCACGATTACCGCTGGCAACTTGACTATCATTCCTCGTCCTGTCTCCGTTGTTGCCGAGGATAACACCAAGGTTTACGGCGACGCTGACCCCGAACTGAAGTACACGCTTCATGACGGTGTCCGTGGCGATGATGGCAACTACTACATCGAGTACGCAAACGGTCCCGTTCTCACCGAGAAGGAAGGCGCGGATGTGCCTGTCCAGCCCGGCGACCTCGAAGGCACTGGCGTAACTCGTGAACCCGGTGAAGATGTTTGGACCGGTGAGCATTCGTTCGGCAAGGCTTACGCCATCAATGCCAACGATATCAGCCCTGTCAGCAAGGACGGCGTTACCAACTACATCATCACGATGGAGAACGGCAACTTTACGATTACTCCGGCAGAGCTGGTCGTTACCGTGAAGGGTGGTTACTCCAAGACCTACGGCGAAGAGAATCCCGCATTTGATGCCGATATTACCGGCTTCAAGCGCGACGATACGCAGGAGACCGTTCTGAACGGTGAGCTTGGCTTCGCTACTCTGTGCTACGACCTGTCTGACGCTGGCAAGTACATCGTAACTGCTGGCAACAACAACGAGGATACGGTGAACCCGGATTGCGTTGTTCTGGAAGACGGTGAGGAACATATCGGCTCTACCTTTGAGGTCAAGACGAACACGAACTTCGAGAAGAACTATGTTATCCGCTATGTGAATGGTGATATCACGGTCAACCCGAAGGAACTGATTGTCCGCATCGACCACAAGGTGAAGACCTACGGCACGGCTGACCCGGCATTTACCTATCGTTATGAAGATAACGCAGGGAATGTGATTGGTCTGATTGACCCCGAAAACAGCCCGCTGAGCCTTGAGCTCTATCGTACAAAGGGCGAGAATGTGGTGCGCGGTGATGTCACTGCTGCAGATTCTCTCGACAAGTGGGGCACGACCCTCTTTGACGGAGACTACCTCATTTCCGCTAAGTACGATGTGAACAACAAGAACTACAATGTGACCGTCATTGACGGCTCGCTGAAAATCGTGCCCGCAACGCTGACTGTCAAGGTCAACGGCGGCTACCGCACCACCTATGGCGATGAGATTCCGAACTTCACTTATTCCATCACCGGATTTGTTGGTCGTGATGTGAAGGACGAGACCGGCACCGGCATCAAGGACGATGAGTCCAAGGTCTCCGGTTCTGCTACGCTCTACTGCAATGACACCGCTGGCAACCCGGTATCCAATAAGACGAAGGTTGGCAACTATCCCATCAACTACGACAAGCAGCAGTTGGTTGCTGACAACAGCAACTACAAGTTCATCTATGTTGGCGGCGACCTGACTATCGGTAAGAAGCCTATCCATGTGAAGGCTGACGACCAGCAGAAGCCGTACGGCGAGAAGGACCCCGACCCGCTGACTTGGACGATTACAGACCCCGAAGAGCTGGTCAATCCCGGTGACGAAGACTTCTTCGATATCACCACGAAGCGTCCCGGCGCGGATACTGATGACGGCGAGCAGGTAGGCAAGTATCCCATCACCATTGATGGTACTGACCCGTCCGGCAACTACGAAATCATCACGACTCCCGGCACGCTGACGATTGTGCCCGCAACTATCGTTATCACGGTTATCGACGACGAGAAGTATTTCGGCGAAGATAACCCGACTCCCAATGTCACCATCACGGGCTTCAAGCGCGGCGACACCATCGATGACATCGGCGGCAAGGACGCATTGAAGACCAAGACTGACGCAGAGAAGTGGAGCCCTGTTGGCGAGTATCCTGTATCCGCTAAGGATTCTACATTCCATAACCCGAACTACGACTTCGTTTACATCGACGGAAAGCTGACCGTCAAGCCCTTGATTATCAATATCAAGGCTGAAGACGACCGCAAGACCTACGGTGACAACGACCCCGATAAGTTCGAAGTTTCTTACACCCTCACGAACGAGAAGGATGAAGAGTACCAGCCGAGCAAGGACCTGCGCGATTACATTGACCGTGCCCTGAACCTCGACGGAACTCGTATCCCCGGTGAGAATGTCCGCACCGAGAACCCCGGCTATCCGATTATTCCTTCCTACACGGAAGTTCCGAACATCGAGATTGGCACCGTTACTCCCGGTCGCTTCTTCATCGACCCGCGTGTGGTCACCATCACCGCCAACTCTGCTGAGAAGGTCTATGACGGAACGCCTCTGACGGAATCCGGCTATACCTATGCTCCGGAGCTGGTCGACAACGAAAAGCTCGGCATCCATGACAAGATGGATTCTGTTACCGTCATCGGTTCTCAGACTGAGGTCGGTTCCAGCCCCAATGTTCCCAGTGATGCAGTCATCGTCAATACGATGGATGGCACGAGCAGCAACACCAACTACACCATCAAGTATGTTAACGGCACGCTGACCGTCCGTGACAAGGAAGGCGTCTCCATCAAGAAGACTGCTGACCGTGAGCGTACAACGGATTACGAAGTGATTCGCTATACCATCACCGTTACGAACGCTACGAGCCATGACCTGCATAATGTGGTCGTGAAGGATACGAACAACTTCGTTGGCACGCCTGTTCTGTCTCAGGCAAACGGCGTTACCTACGATGCCGACAATGGCGAGTTCATCATCGATGAGATTTCTCATCTGCGTGATGCTACTCATACCAATGTCGTGACATTCGGCTACACCTACACGGTCGACCCGACTGACCACGGCACGGACAACAACGACATCCTTGAAAATAACGCTAAGATTACCGATATGAAGGTAGTCGAGAGCTACACTGAAAACCCCGATGGCACTCAGACCCCGAACTACACCGAGCCTGACAAGGATTGGCTGGTCAAGACTCCCGATGTTGATGTCGAAATCATCCGTCAGAACCTGACCATCGAGAAGAGTGCAGACAAGACCGAAGCTGCTGTAGGCGACATCGTCACTTATCAGTTGAAGGTCACGAATACGGGCAACTCCACTCTGGAGAATGTGGTCGTAAAGGACCAGAACAACTTCATGGGTGCTCCCGTTGAGAACACGCAGGTCCACTTCGGCTACCGCGTCAATGATGACGGTACTTGGACAATTACCAGCCTTGGTGCCGGTAAGACCGTTACCATCACCTACAAGTACACGGTTGTTGCAGAAGACCTCGCAAACGGCAAGCTGGATAATATTGCTACCGCAACGATTCCCGCTCGCGAAGACCCGACTATTCCTGAGAAACCTATCGATTCCAATGAGGTAATCGTACCGCTGTACTACAAGCACCTGACGATTGTCAAGTCTGCAGACCGCGACCACGCTTATCCCGGCGAAGTCGTCAAGTATCAGGTCACTGTTACGAACGACGGCACCGTCGACATGACGAATGTCACCGTCTCCGATAACACCAATGCTCTGGGCATGTTCATCATCGCTTCCGGTGATGGATATAGCTACAACCCCGAAACCAAGCTGTTCACCATCCCTGTTCTGAATGTTGGCGATTCCGTCACGCTGAACTACCTGTACATTGTACAGAATGGTGACCCCGATACCATCATCAATGTTGCTACCGCTCATTCCCCGAAGAATCCCGATACCGAGATTCCGGGTGACAAGGACATCACCGAGCCGTCTGACCCCGTAAAGGTCGATGTGCTGCGCGATGGTCTGAACATTGAGAAGAAGGCGAATAAGAGCTTCGTTGACCTGAATGGCGATGATGCTACCGTCACCTATACACTGACCGTCAAGAACAGCGGCAATACCAAGCTGACGAATGTTATCGTTACCGATACATCCAACGGCAACGGCACTGTCGAGTACACCGGCGACCTGATGTATGATGGCAATGGCAAGTGGATGATTGCTGAGCTGAACGCTGGCGAGTCCGTTGAAATCACCTATGTCTACACTGCGGTTGCAGAGGACATCGACCTCGAAGGCAGCAACATCGTGAATACGGCTGTTGCAGAGGGCAAGAACCCGGACGGCAAGACCGTTACGAGCGACCCCGACACTGAGACGGTCCATGTTGGTGAGATTCCGGAACGCGGCGAAGTGAAGGTCATTAAGACCTCTCGTGAGTCGAGTGCCATGGTCGGTGATACTATCCACTACACCATCTCTGCCACGAACACCGGTAAGCTGGCTGTTACGAACATTGTAGTCCGCGACTTCAATGATGGCGTTGGCGAAATCAACGCAGTCAGCTCCGATAAGTACACCTACGATACAGCGGCTCACTCCTTCACCATCGCAGAGATTGCGGCTGGTGAGACCGTTGAGATTCCTGTCACCTACACCGTACAGGAAGGCGACAAGGGCACCGTAAACAATGCTGCTGTCGAGATTCCGGATGTTCCCGAAATCAAGAAGGAAGCAGACAAACAGGTCGTTAAGGTCGGCGAGGTTGTGACCTACACCATTACCGTTACCAATACGACCAACGAGACCAAGACGAATGTTGAGGTCAAGGATACGAACAACTTCACGGGCGTTATCACGCCTGCCGAGAACACCAATGTCGTGAGCTATGTTGGCGACAAGGTTTGGAACATCTCCTCTATCGGCGCTGGTGAGAGCGTAGACATCGTCTACACCTACACAGTAATGAGCGAGGATGCCCCGAACGATATGCTCGTCAATACCGCTGAGATGACTTATGTGACCGACTCCGGCAAAGTAACGATTCCCTCCAACGAGGTTGATGTTCCCATCATTCCCGAAGAGCCCACGCCTGAGCGTGTTGGTCCCACCGTTGTAAAACAGGCTGACAAGAGCATTGCAAACATCGGTGATACGGTGCATTACACCGTCACCCTGCACAACAATGACACTGTCGACTATGTGGACGCAGCGCTGCACGACCAGAACAACTTCAGCGGCGTTATCACGAATGTGAAGAATGGCACTCTGGAATCTGTCTCTGCCGGTTCTGCAGTCATCAAGGTCGGCACTATTCCGGCTGGCAAGACTGTCACGGTAGAATATGATTACATTGTGCTGAACACGGATGCCGGTAAGGGTCAGGATACTTACAACGAACTGAAGAATGTGGCTACGCTGCATTACTGGTTCGCTGATGAGGATAAGACCCCGGAGAACGAGAAGACGAAGCCCTCTAATGAGGTCACCGTCAAGGTTCCCGGCAATGATGTTCCCATTCCTGTCAACCCGCCTGAGGGCAAGCTGAAGGTCGAGAAGTTTGTTGACAAGAAGAGCGCTTCTGTTGGCGATATGCTGCATTACACCGTTAAGGTGTCTAATGTTGGCGATGGCGAACTGAAAAATATTCTGGTCGAAGACTTCTTCGATGGACACGGTAAACTCAACTACATCCCGGCTGTCGGTGTTGTAGTGAACGGTGATGGCACTTACACCATCAACAAACTGCCTGCCGGTACATTCATGGAGCTCCGCTTCACCTATGTTATCGTGGAAGGCGATGAGCCTGAGGTCCTGAACGCCGCTGTCATCACGACACCGCCCGTTGACCCGCCGCTCGAACCCACCAAGACGGCTGACAAGAAGTTCGCATTTGTCGATGAAATCGTGACCTACACCATCAGCGTGTATAACCCCGATACCAAGGCAAAGACGAATGTCACTGTCAAGGATACCAATAACTTTGTTGGCAGCATCAATGCCGCCAATACAGACAAGTACACCTATAACGGCGATAATACTTGGACGATTCCGGAAATCGGAGCAGGGGAGACTATCAGCATCACCTATACCTACACGGTACAGAGCAATGATGAGAAGCTCCTTGAGAACAAGGCTGATGTGACATACTCTGAGAACGGCGAGACCGTGAAACTTGATACGCCGACTGTTGATGTGGTCGTACCCGATAAGGGCACTGTCTCCATCCACAAGGAAGCTGACAAGAAGATGGCTAAGCCGGGTGAGGTCGTCACCTACAATGTCACCGTTACCAACAATAAGGGCTTCGATGTCCACGATGTTGTAGTAACTGATGCCAACAACTTCGCTGGTGAAATCACTGGCGTTGACGGCGCAGATTACACCTTCGAGAACGGTGAGTTCCATATCGCTGAGATTGCCGCAGGCGCTTCGGTCACTCTGACCTACACCTACACGGTTGAAATTGGTGATGTGCCTACTCAGATTCTGGAAAACATCGCTACGGCTGATGTTCCCGGAACGAACCCCGAAGACCCGAACAACCCCGGTCACGGTAAAGACCCGAACAAGCCTATCGATAACGATGAGAAGATTCCTTCGAATCCTGTCGATGTTGAGGTTCCGGGTTCCGAGACCGAAACCAAGATTCCTGACCTTGTTCTGACGAAGAGCGTAGACAAGAGTGAAGCCGCTGTCGGTGATACCCTGAACTACACGATTACTGTCAAGAACAATGGTAAGGGCGACGCCGAGAATGTCATGGTCAAGGACTTCTTCGACGGCAAGGGCACACTGAACTTCGTGGCTATGGATGGCGTCACCGATAACGGTGATGACACCTACACGATTGCAAGCGTCAAGGCTGGCGAAAGCGTAACGCTCAACTTCACCTATGTGGTAGTTGACGGTGACGCACCTGAGGTTCTGAACGCGGCAGTCATCACAACTCCTGAGCCGCCTGCAGAAATTGTGAAGAGCGCTGACAAGCATATCGCCAAGGTCAATGAGATTGTTACATACACCATCACGGTGAAGAACAATTCCAAGGACACGCTGACGAACCTGCTGGTAAGCGATACGAACAACTTCAAGGGCGAAATTGAAGCCAAGGACGGCAAGGGCTACACCTACAACGGTGATAAGACATGGACCATCGCAACGCTCGAATCCGGCAAGTCCATCGACATTACCTACACCTATACGATGCAGGCAAACGATGCTTCCGTCATCGAGAACACCGCCGATGTGCGTTATAGCCATAACGGTTCCGACTACGACATTCCGTCCAACCCCGTCGAAGTCGAAAAGCCTGACGATGGTGTTGTCACCATCTTTAAGACTGCCGACAAGACCAAGGCTGAGCCGAATGAGGTCGTTACTTACACGGTTACGATTCACAACGGTAAGGATTACAACATCAAGAATGTCCGTCTGACTGACGCGAACAACTTCGCGGGCAAGATTGAGGGCGTTGACGGTGCTGGCTACAAGTTCATCAACGGCGAATTTGTCATTGACAAGATTCCTGCTGGCGGTGACGCAGTGGTTCACTACACCTACACAGTCCAGATTGCCGATGTTCCGACCAAGATTCTTGAGAACGTTGCAACAGCTCATGTCCCCGGCAAGAACCCCGGCGACCCTGACGAGGAGATTCCTTCCAACAAGGTCGATGTTGAGGTTCCCGGTGACGGCACGCATGTTGATGTGCCGGAAGGCAAGCTCGAAATCGTTAAGAGTGTAGATAAGGCAGAAGCCAAGGTTGGCGATACGCTGAACTACACGATTACGCTGACGAATGTTGGCGGACAGGCAGTCAAGAACGCTGTCGTCAAGGATTTCTTTGACGGTAACGGTGTCCTGAACTTCGTTCCGATGGACGGTGTGACGGATAACGGTGATTACACCTATACGGTTGCGAATGTGGAGAAGGGTCAGAGCATTACGCTCCGCTTCACTTACACGGTCGTTGCCGGAGATGCGCCGATGGTCCTGAACGCTGCTGTTGTGAAAGACCCGACTCCTCCCGTTGACATCGAGAAGACCGCAGACAAGCATGTAGCGATGGTCGATGAAGTCGTCAACTACACCATCACGGTGAAGAACACGACTGATAAGACCGTTACCGACCTGCTGGTCAGCGATACCAACAACTTTACAGGTGCAATCACTTCTAAAGACAACGCCAAGTACACCTACAATGGCAACCATACTTGGACTATCCCCAGCATCAAGGCTGGTGAGAGCATCGATATTCTCTACACCTATACGGTGAAGACTACCGACCCCTCTACGCTGGTCAACGAAGCTGATGTTCGCTACACGACCGATGACGGCGAGTATGTCATCAAGGCAGACCCCGTTGAAGTCGTTGTCCCGAAGGATGGCGAAGTTACGATTGTCAAGAGCGGTGACAAGAAGATTGCAGAGCCCGGTGAGGTCGTGACCTACACGGTTACGATTCACAACGGCAAGGCGCATGACATCACCAATGTGGTCGTAAGCGATTCCAACAACTTTGCTGGAACGATTACAGGCTCGAATGGTGTCGGCTACAAGTTCGTTGACGGACACTTTGTAATCGACAAGATTGCTGCAGGTGCAGACGCTGTTCTGACCTACACCTACACGGTGCAGATTGCAGATGTACCCACTCACATTCTGGAAAATGTTGCCACGGCGCATGTGCCCGGCACGAATCCGGAAGACCCTGAGAATCCCGGACACGGCAAAGACCCGGATAAACCGATTGACCCCGATACGGATATTCCGTCTAACAAGGTCGATGTGGAAGTCCCCGGTTCCGAAACCGATACTAAGATTCCCGAACTCTCCGTCACGAAGACCGTCGATAAGGCTCAGGCTAAGGTCGGCGATACTCTGAACTACTCCGTCACCGTTAAGAACAGCGGTGCTGCTGATGCTGAGAATGTGGTCGTCAAGGACTTCTTCGACGGCAATGGCGTACTCAACTTCAAGGCGATGGACGGCGTTACCGATAACGGAGATAACTCCTACACGATTGCCGCTGTCAAGGCAGGCGAGAGCGTAACGCTCAACTTCAGCTATGTTGTTGTTGAGGGCGATGCTCCGCAGGTTCTGAACGCTGCTATCATCAAAGACAAGACGCCGCCTATCGACATTGTCAAGGGAGCCGACAAGCACATTGCGATGGTAGACGAGATTGTGACCTACACGATTTCCGTGAAGAACACTACCTCCGAGACTGTTGAGAATGTGAAGGTCGTCGATACCAACAACTTCAAGGGCAGCATTGAAGCCGCAAGCGCCGAAAATTACACTTACAATGGCGATAAGACATGGACTATTCCGACTATCGCTGCTGGCGAGACCATCAACATCACCTACACCTACACGATGCAGGCTGAGGATGCCACCGTCATTGAGAACGTTGCAAAGGTAATTTACAGCAAGGACGGCACCGACTACAACATCCCCTCTAACCCCGTTGATGTTGAAAAGCCAGACGATGGTGTTGTCACCATCCGTAAGGCTGCCGATAAGACGAAGGCCGAGCCGGGTGAGGTCGTTACCTACACTGTCACGGTGCATAATGGAAAGAATCACGACATCGAGAACGCTCGTCTGACCGATACCAACAACTTTGCTGGTGAAATCGTAGGCGTTGACGGTGCAGATTACACCTTCGAGAATGGCGTATTCACCATCAGCAAGATTGCCGCAGGCGGTGATGTGGTTATCCACTACACCTACACGGTCGAAGTCGCTGACGTGCCCACGCACATCCTTGAAAACATCGCTACCATCTTCGTACCGGGTACGAACCCCGAAGACCCCGACAATCCGGGCCATGGCAAGGACCCCGAAAAGCCTCTTGACCCCGACACCGAGATTCCGTCGAACAAGGTTGACGTGGAAGTTCCGAACGGTTCCGAAGTTGATACCGATATTCCCAAACTGTCCGTAACGAAGTCTGTGGATAAGCCCACCGCAAAGGTTGGCGACACCCTGACTTACACGGTCACTGTCCAGAACAGCGGCAAGGCTGATGCACAGAATGTAGTCGTAAAAGACTTCTTCGATGGCAATGGCGTGCTGAACTTCGAGACAATGGCTGGCGTTACCGACAACGGCAACAACACCTACACGATTTCCACTGTTAAGGCAGGGGAGAGCGTAACGCTCCGCTTCACATATGTGGTAGTGGATGGCGATGCTCCTGTTGTTCTGAATGCGGCTATCGTGAAAGACCCGACTCCTCCGATTGATGTGGAGAAGGATGCCGATAAATATATCGCCAAGGTTACGGATGTTGTGACCTACACCATCACGGTGAAGAATACGACTGACGAAGCTGTCAACGATATCACGGTAACTGACCACAACAATTTCGCCGGTGCCATCACTGCTGAGAGCACCGAGCGCTGCACCTACAATGGTGACGGCACTTGGACTATCGGTCATCTGGATGCCGGTGAGACGTTCGACATCGTTTACACCTACACGGTGGAGACGACGGATAAGAGCGTCATGGAGAACACCGCAACCATCAAGTACACACACGACGGCGAACAGTATGAGATTCCCTCCAACACCGTTGATGTTGAGAAGCCCGATGATGGCGTCGTAACCATCCGTAAGGCAGCTGACAAGACGGAAGTTGAGCCGGGCGAGACTGTCACCTATACCGTGACCGTACACAACGGCAAGAACCACGACATCGAGAATGCTCGTCTGACGGATGCCAACAACTTTGCTGGCGAAATCGTGGGCATTGACGGTGCAGGTTACACCTTCAAGGATGGCGAGTTCATCATCGACAAGATTGCGGCTGGCGCAGATGTGGTTATCAACTACACCTACACCGCACAGATTGCAGATGTTCCCACCGAAATCCTTGAGAATATTGCCACTATCCATGTGCCGGGAACCAACCCCGAAGACCCGGAGAATCCGGGTCACGGCAAAGACCCGAACAAGCCCATTGACCCCGATGAGGATGTCCCCTCTAACAAGGTCGATGTGAAGGTTCCGGGCTCCGAAGTCGAGACAAAGGTTCCTGTCATTGAAATCACCAAGTCTGTTGACAAGGCAGAGGCGAAGGTCGGCGATACGCTGAACTACACTGTTACTGTCTCCAACAAGGGTAAGGCTGACGCGGAGAATGTGGTCATTGAGGACTTCTTCGATGGCACCGGCACGCTGAACTTCATCCCGATGGATGGCGTCAAGGACAACGGCGATAACACCTACACCATCAGCTCCGTCAAGGTCGGTGAGAGCATCGAGCTGCACTTCACCTATGTGGTGACTGTCTCCGACGCTCCGCAGGTCCTGAACGCCGCTGTTGTGAAAGACCCGACTCCGCCGATTGACGTTGAGAAGGACGCAGACAAGTATGTTGCAAAGGTTACGGACGTTGTGACCTACACCATCACGGTGCGGAATACCACGGACGAGACCGTCAACGACATCACCGTCTCCGACCACAACAACTTCTCCGGCAGCATCGATGCTGTTGGTTCTGACCGCTACACCTACAATGGTGACGGCACTTGGACCATCGGTTATCTGGATGCAGACGAGGCTATCGATATTGTCTACACCTATACGGTCGAGACTACCGATAAGAGCGTCATGGAGAACACCGCAACCATCAAGTACACGCACGACGGCGAACAGTACAATATCCCGTCCAACACGGTCGATGTGAAGAAACCCGATGATGGTGTTGTCACCATCTGGAAATCTGCAAACAAGACTGTTGCAAAGCCGGGTGAGACTGTTACCTACACCGTCACGGTACACAATGGCAAGGGCCACGATATCCAGAACGCTGTTTTGACTGATGAAAACAACTTCTCCGGAAGCATCTTCGCAGTTGAAGGCGCAGGATATCACTACGAGAATGGCATGTTCACCATCGACACGATTCCTGCTGGCGGCGATGTGGTCGTCCACTACGCTTACACCGTTGGTATCGCTGATGTGCCCACGAACATTCTTGAGAACATTGCGACGATTCATGTTCCCGGTACGAACCCCGAAGACCCGGAGAATCCGGGACAGGGTAAGGACCCGACAAAGCCGATTGACCCTGATACGGATATCCCGTCCAACAAGGTCGATGTGGAAGTTCCGGGTTCCGGCACGGAAACTGACATCCCGCTGGAAAAGAGCCTCACGATTGTGAAGAGCGCCGATAAGACCAAGGTCAATGTCGGTGAGACTATCAACTATCGCGTGGTCGTAACCAATACCGGTGAGGTTGACCTCGTCAATGTCTCCGTTAAAGACAACAACAACGGCGCAAGCCATATTGTTGCTACAAGCGGCGACGGATACACCTACGATGATGCAACGGCAACGTTCACCATCAACCGTATCCCTGTTGGCGAATCCTTCACGCTGACCTACTCTTATGTCGCAGTTGACGCGGATGCCGGACACGATGTCATCAATGTGGCAGTCGCTAAGGCTCCGGGTCAGAACCCCGAAGACCCTGAGAATCCCGGACATGGCAAAGACCCGTCCAAGCCGATTGACGAGGATGTTGAGAAGCCGTCCAATGAGGTCAAAGTCCCCGTTGTGAAGCCCTCTACGCCCGTCACTCCTGACGAGCCGAAACCCACTCCGACTCCCAGCAACCCGACCAATCCTACTCCGACTCCTGTTCCTTCTGAGAAGCCGACGAACCCGATTCAGGGTATTGTCTCCATCATCACTGGAAACAAGAAGACCGGTATTGGATTTGTGCAAGGTATCGCTGGACTGGCAGCGGTCGTCGGTGTCGGACTGATTGCTCTGGTGGTTGTAAACCACAAGCGCAAGAAGGACACGGATAACGACGAAGACAAACACAATAACGAATCCGCTGAATAAGCGGTGACAGAAAAGAGCAGTAGCTTGAAAGAGCTGCTGCTCTTTTTTTGTGTCATTTTCCAAAAACAAGGCAGAGAAAACGGGAATTTTCTTCCGTCACAACACAACAGAAAACGAATACAAAATCCAATGTTTATCCGCCAATAACGAACAGATTTTTTATATAGAACGCTGTTGACCGTTTGTGCGAAGTGAGTACCATAAAAGATACGATATTCATGCTCTATTCACATGAATTCCGGGTATTTGCGAAAAAAGGGTTGTGTAAAGCACCCTATTTCACAAGTATCACAGGCAGATGGACGACTCGCCCATCAGGATAGTGGTTGTACTTGCAGGTTTCCCCAGCTTGCCAACACTACTTAGCCACTACCCAGCCAAGGGGAACACTACCTCTTACATTTTGTAAGAGTGACTTACCGTAAGGCAACAAACATAAAAAATTTGTTGCCTCATTTTAAGGCTTAATTTAGGCGACCACCTATTTTCGAATAAAAAATCACCTAATTTTGCAAATATCCATATTTCCAAAACCACGTAAACCGACCACCCTCGATTTTGAATATGTTGACTACATAGAGAAGAACTCGTGGGTGGTGTTTTTATGCGATATAAAACGCATTGACTTTGCTGAAAAGCGTGGTATAAAGCGCTAAAAACAGCGCCCGTAATTTTTTGGTATACTTCTTGCTTTGCAAATGAGGCTGCACACTTACGAGCGGACAAGAGTGTATATAAATCCGTCTGCGGATATCGCAGAAAAACTCGCATAGTATAGGAGGACACTATCATGCAGAAACCCCGTAAGCGGTTTTTGAGTGCGATTGTGGCCGTCGCTATGTGCCTGTCTCAGTTTGCACCCGTAGCAGCATACGCTGCTGAGAGTGCGGGAAGCGGAATCACCCAGAGTGAGGAAGCTCCCAAGGAGACGGCACCCGATGCGGCTTCTACCGTCAGCTCTTCCGCTACAACCACTGCGCCCGCAAGCGATTCTGCTGCCAGTTCCAATGCCGCGTCAAGCGACAATAAGGCTCCGGCTGAGAATGCTTCCGAGGCTACAAGCACGGCAAGCGCCGATTCAAACACGGCTGTCGTTGATAAGACGGCAGCTCCCAGTGCAGATGAAAATTCTGACAGCACCGCTGCACCGAGCAGCACTATCAGCGAAGCAGCACAGGCGTTTATTGATGCGGCTAACGCCATTGTAAGCCGCAAAGATGAAATCCTGACCGCTGCAAACAATTTTGGTCTCGCCAGCAAGGCATGGCAGGCTGACAAGGAGAACGCGGTTCTCGATGCAATGGTTACACGCCGCTCTGAAGAGCTGGACGCTGTATACAACTGGGAACCCGTCGAGGATATGTATTATTCTCTGAGCGAGGATGAGCAGGTTGCTGACCCCGTTATGAGTGCATACCTTGACATGTCTGACCTGTATATGCAGGTTTGTGACCGCCAGGAAAACCCCGTCGACAACAGCGGTGTCAGCGTGTTTGATGGCGGCGGTGCTACTACGGTTGTTGGCAACTTTCAGGCAATCACTGCTGCCGAGACCGGTAAGCAGATTGCTGCAGGCACCAGCATCCAGTACACCAAGATAGGTGGTCAGGACAATGTCATCCGTATCCTGCCCCAGACCGTCACTTACACCTATGGTGACTCTTTCAAGTCCAACGGTCTGACGGTCGAGTACAGCACCTCTGATTCCCGTTCCACTCAGGAAATCGAGAAGGATATTCAGGCTGCTATTGACGGTCTGAGCTTCATCCTGTACGCTCCTGCCGATGGCGATGGCCAGAACCCCACGGATGTCCACTGCAATGCCGGTACTTATCCGACCTATGTGGACACCGGTGCTGTGAGCGTTACGGTGAACGGTCTGAACTACACCATCATCGACGGTTCCAACTTGGATTCTTCCAAGAATATCCGCAACGATGCAGGCGTGACCATCAACAAGCGCCAGATTTACATTGTCCCTCATACCACTTATGTGACGAAGGGCAATACCATCAGCCAGATTAACTACACCGTTATGGATACCAACGGTGGTCTGGTTGACGGCGACCTGCTCCCGGCTGATGTTCTGACCACGGAAAACTTTGATAAGGACACCACAGGTTCTTACAAAATCATCCTTGGTTCCTCTGCTAAGAGCAATACCAACTACAATGTCGATATTCAGGCGAACACCGGTGATGTTTACGTTGTAGTTTCTGAACGCACTCTGACGCTGACTCCTGTCTTCGTCTTCAAGGGCAATGACGGTGTTACCACGACTGGCGCAAAGGCCACTCGTCAGTATGGTCAGGTGAACCCCGCAGTTGACTTCGTTATCACCGGCTGGTCCGATGCTGATAAGACCAACTTCGAGTACAAGACCAACAACGAGCACAAGTCTAACGCTGTTGCTCTGAAAGAGATGCTCGGCTTGAGCGGTGAGCCTACCGTGGTTCTGCCCAGCATCACTTCCGCTCCCGGTGGCTACACTGTCACGATTGGCAACATCCAGACGGATGCACCCATCAACGGTTATAACATCCAGCTTGCGACCGCGACATTTGAAATCACCAAGCGTAATGTAACCATCACCAACGACCAGATTGATGCCATCTACGGTGAGTCTGAGAAGAGCAAGTCTTCTACCATCACCTTTGATGCGGTTTCTTACAACGGTGCTGCTCAGGCAGTTTCTTCCGAGAAGCGCATCGTTCCCGGCAACACCATCACCGCTGATGATGGTGTGAACCAGTTGGTTGCGATGGTTCTGACCACCAGCCGTCAGGACCCCGACAACAAGAATGTTGGCGAGTATCCGATGTCTGTTGAGGTTCCGCCCGCATGTACTGCTTACTATGATGTCAAAGTCATCAACAGCAAGTACATTATCCATCCCGCGATGCTGACTGTCACGCTGAGCAACCTGTCTGCTATGTATGGTGCTGCTCGCAACGGCAAGATTGAGTCCATCGACGGTTTCAAGTGGAACGATACTCAGGATAGCATTGGTCTGACTGATGCTAAACTGAACTTCACGATGGTCGATGCTGCCGGTAATAGTGGCACTCCCACTACTGCCGATGTCGGCGAGTACAATGTTACCGCAAGCGTTCAGGGCGCTTCTCAGGAGCGTTGGTCTTCTGACTGGGACCCCAATGCCGATGGCAAGAACTATGACCGTTACGACAACTACCTCGTTCGCTTTGTTGACAGCAAGCTGACCGTCACCAAGCGCCCCATCGCCATCAATGTGATGGGTGGTCAGACGAAGGTCTACGGCGACAGCGATGCCAAGGGCGGCGTTGCTTTCACCCTCGACCCCGTCAACGGCAAGGGCGGTCGCGTTGGCTCCGACTTTGCTGGCTGCGTTGTGACCCGTGAGGTCGGCGAGACTGTCGGCTCTTACGCTTACAGTGATGCACAGTTCCAGAATGCAGAGATTGCTAAGAACTACGACATTACCTTCAACGCTCCCGACAAGTACACCATCACCAAGCGCACTCTGACCATCACCGTTCCGAACCGTGAGCGTCTGTATGGTTCCGAGAATCCCAGCGATGCTGACATCACCGGCGCACTGGAATACAAGAACTTCGCAAGCAACGACGAAATCGGCATCCATGATACCGTTGCTTCTCTGGGCGGCACTGTCACCATCAAGTATGGCGTTGACAATACCGTTGGTAAGCTGACCGGTGTCGGCACCTATCCCATCGTTGTTTCCGGTTACACCAGCCCCAATTACAACATCGTTTATACCGGCACCTACAGCGATGGTACGAGCGGCACGCTGACTATCAACGCACTACCTGTCACTATCAAGGGTACTACCAACAGCGTCCGTAAGTACGGCGTTGCCGGTAAGAACACCCCCAGCTATGCGCTGTATGACGAGACCGGCTCTCAGGCTATCAATGTGGTTGACCCGCAGGGCAGCCCGCTGAACATCCACATCGACCTGACCAAGTGGGAAGACCCCACCACGGTTGTCGGCAACTATGAGGCTACCATCTCCTATGATGAGAACCCCAACTACATCGTAACGATTGCTCCGCAGGCTACGTTCCAAGTCACCGAGGCTGATGTCTCTGTTACCTTCAACGCCCTGCAGACTACCTACGGTGAGAAGAAGCCCGACACCATCGCCAAGGAAGTTTCCGTCAATGTGAACACCTCCGATGGTACTCAGATTTACCACGATGGCGAAACCGTCAACATCAAGATGGACGGCAAGGATGTTTCTCTGGGCGTTGTTCGTATCGCCGTTGAGGCTACTGCGAACGCTTCCGGTCTGTACGATGCAGGCTCTTACAACCTGACCTTCCGTCTGGATAACCAGCCCACGAACAGCGTTAAGCTGTCTGAGCCCGATGGCAAGAACATGCTGATTGTTCATCAGATGCCCCTGACCATCACTCCTCGCTATGGCCTGTCTAAGACTTACGGCGAGACTGACCCCAGCTTTGCAGTCAACGATACCTATGTCATCTTCGACTACAATACCACCAGCTTCGCAGAACCCAAGGCCGACTTCGCACTGGCTCGTCTGAGCCGTGAAGCAGGCGAGAACGCTGGCACTTATCCGATTTACAGCGGTGACATCTTTGAGCAGCCGATGGCGAAGAACTATCGCATCAGCTTCACCAATGACGTCCGCTTCACCATCAATAAGCGTACTGCCGTTATCAACCTGCTTGAAACCGAAAAGACCTATGGTGAGACCCTCACTTCTATGAACGTGAAGGATTACATCAAGGGCGGCACTGGTCTGCTGACTACTACTGATGTTCAGGCAGCAGAAGCCGAAAAGATTCTTAAGGGCATTACCCTGACTTCCGGTGCAACTTCTGCTTCCGCAAGCGTTGGCACTTATGCTCTGAAAGCTATCTACGCACAGCCTGCCAACTACGACCTGACGGTGATTGATTCTACCATCACCATCACTCCTCGTCCCATCACCCTGACTTTCTCCAACTACGAGAAGGATTACGGCGATGCAGACCCCGCATTCTCTTACAGCGAGATTTCCGGCAACATTTCCAACGATGGTCTGAAGAAGAATACGCTGGAACTGACTACTGGTGCTCTGAGCGGCTCTGTTACTCGCAAAGCCGGTGAGGATGTCGGTGAATACCCCATCAGCTCTACTCTGTACAACAAGTACGGCAACTACGCCATCACCATCGTGACTGGCTCCGGCACTTCCGTCGACGTTGGTTCTTCCACCACTGAGCCCGAGGCTCTGGAAGTTGCTACTCTGACCATCAAGCCCGTTAAGGTCACCTTTACCGTGGCTGGCGGTTACTCCATGATTTATGGCGGCACCGTTCCCACGTTCAGCTACACCGTTACTGGCTTGAAGAACAATGACACCGTTGCTTCCGCATTCACTGGCTCGGTTGTCTACAACATCAAGAATGCTGACGGTTCTCTGTCCGAGATTCCTGCTCGTCCTGCTGCTGGCGATTATGTCATCACCATGAGCGGTCTGGAAAACAAGGGCGCAAAGAACTATGACCCCATCGTCTTTGTTGATGGTTCTCTGCATGTCGATAAGCGCGATGTAATCGTGGTTGTTGACGAAGGCCAGAAGAAGGTCTACGGCGAGGCTGACCCCGAACTGACTTGGACTGCAACTGGTGACGGCGCTTACTATGTGAGCGAGGATGCAGGCGACCTTGCAAATCTGAAGGTTGTTCGTCCTGACGCTGGCACCGATGCTGGTGAAGATGTCGGCAAGCACCCGATGATTATCGAGGGCGATGATGCCAACTTCAATATCACCCGCGTAAACAACACCTTTGAAATCACTCCTGCTACGCTGAATGTTACTCTGGCTCCCCAGAGCAAGATTTACGGCGATGAGAACCCGGTTCTCTCCGGCGATGACCTGATTATCGACGGCTTTGTCACGAAGCCTGTTAAGGGCAACACGACTCCCGATAACACCGGCGTTCTGAGCAACGCTAACCTGACCTTCAACTTCACTGATGCTGAGGGCGCTCCCGCTACGGTTGCCTCTCATACCGGTGTCGGCAAGGTCGTTCCCGCTGGCGTTGAGAATGTCGCTGCCAACAACTACATCTTCGTTTACTCCGCTGCTGACTTTACCATCAACAAGCGTCCCATCACGGTCACGGCTAAGCCTCAGACCTCTATCTACGGCGATGATGTTGCTGTTGAGGATTGGTCCGATTACGGCACCGTGAACATTCTGGAATACACTGGTGACACTGCCAAGGCAGCCCTGGTCAATGGTGATATTCTGGAAGGCACGAACCTGTGTCTCGTCACTTCTGCAAGCCATGTCGGAGGCTATGACATCGTTCCTTCCTTCTCCGGTCTGGCTCACCGCGTCGGTCAGGCTTCTTATCAGGATTATCTGGTAACTGCTATGAACGGCACTTACACGGTCACTCAGCGTCCTCTGACTTGGACCATCGGTACTGTCGGTTCTGTCTACGGTAACGATATGGCTGAGCTGAGCAACACTCTGACCTACACTGGCGATGCCGATAAGAAGACCATTGTGAATGGCGACGACCTGAAGGCTGTCATCAGCATCACCAAGAAGGATGTTGAGAATGCAAAGGCTGAAGAGATTTCTATGAAGTCTGCTGATGGCGCTGCATCTCTGGTTGCCGAGAGCGTGCCCGAGTCCGTGAAGGACTACGGCGCTTACGATATGGTCGGTTCTTACGACAACGATGACTACCTGATTACGATTGTCAATGGCGTTTACACCATTGGCGAGCGTTTGGTCGAAGTCACTGTCACCGAGCCGAAGGATATCGTTTACGGCGACACCACCAACCCCGACTTCACCGTCAACGCTGTTGCCACCAACGGCGATGGCACGCACGGCGCTGCTGTTAAGCCCGATTCTCTGGGCCTGAAGATGGCGCTTGTTTATACTCCTTTCGAGAACGACAAGACCACCGACAATGCACAGACTGCTCCCTTGACTGCTGATGCAAAGGCAACACTGACTCCTGACATCGCAAGCGGCGATGACGGCGTGGAGAGCGACAGCCAGTTCAAGACTGAGAATGTCAAGAACGCTGGTACTTACACCTACACCGTTTCTTCCGACTACGATGCTGCTGTTGAGCAGAACTACGCAGTCACCATCAAGGTTGTCGATGCCGATAAGAACGAGGCTGATGGTCAGTTCGTTATCGCTCGTAAAGACCTGACTGTGACCCTCGACCCGAACCCCTCCACTAAGCTGTATGGCACCAAGACGGTTATTCCCGAAGTCAAGACCAGCGGCTATGCTTTCGACGAGTCTGTCGAGACCGTGAAGCTGCCTGCCTTCGAGCTCATCGTTGCTTCCAGTGTGGATGGCATCTTCGGCAATGTGGGTCTGACGAAGGACGCCTTCAAGTATGTTGGCGGTTCTTACGACAACTACAATTATCTGCCCGCTACCGGCGACCTCGAAGTCAAGCGTCTGAAGCTTGATGACGTTAAGGAGCCCATCACTATCACCGGCACTGTGTTCGATGAGAAGACCGGCAAGAACGTTGAGGTTACCAAGAACTTTGGCGATGACCTGTCTAAGCTGTACTTCAACTCTGTGGTTGAGGTTGCTGCTCCCGAAGGCTACGCCATCGGCACCAGTGATTCTCTGACCGATGCTGATTGGGCTGAGAAGATGGTCATTTCTGATAACGGCACGAAGGTTACTTCGGACTTCTATCTGATTGACCTCACTACCGGTGCAATCACCAGCGTTGGCACTGTAACCTCCTCCATCGATACCGTTGTTCCTGTAACCGTTTCCGCTTTCACCGCGAATGCTGTGGATGCTGCTACCAAGACCGACCTGATGAACGAGAAGTTCACCAAGTTTGAGACTGCTATCAACATCTTCATCACCGGCGAAGAAATCGGCAAGGCTCCCGTCAAGGAAGACGACAAGAAGACCGACGATACCGAGAAGAAGGATGACGCTGACAAGAAGGACGAGACCGAGAAGAAGGACGAGACCACTGATGAATCCAAGAAGGATGAGACGGTGGATAAGTCCGAGGCTGAGACTCAGCGTGTTGCTCACGGCAAGCCCACCAAGGACAAGACCGAGAAGCAGTCCGTCGTTGAGGTCAAGGCTTCTGTCCCCGCCATCTCCAAGCTGGACGGCGAGTACAACTCTGGTGTTGCCAAGATTCAGTATTACAAGGTCAATGGCACGAACATTGTCAAGGATACTGAGGGCAACTACACCTTCGATGAGTCCAAGTTTGAGACTGTCGATGTGAAGAACATCAGCAAGGACAACGGTTATGTTTCCTTCAACCTGAGCCCCGACTGGACCGGTTACATCGTGACCCGTACCGTCGATAAGGCTGGCAACTATGGCGATGTCCGCGTTATGTCTGTCAAGCTGGAGAATCCTCCGGCTCCTGAGACTCCTCGCGCTACCGCTACTCCCGCACCTGCTGAGGAGAAGCCCGCTCCGAAACTGATTGTTGCGGCACAGGCTCCCACCGGTGTTGGTCTGAGCGCTAACATCGTTATCCCCGTTATTGTCGTCGTTGCTCTGATTGCCGTTGGCGCTGTCGTCATCGTCAAGAAGAAGGGCGGCAAGAAAGAGGAAGCTGCCGAAAAGACCGAGGATAAGCCTGAGGAGAAATCCGAGGACGAATCCAAGGAAGATAAGCAGTAATTGGTCTGACGCCTACGATAAGTAAGGCTATCACCCAATAAGCTGAGCACCCCGTGGGGCAACCTGCGGGGTGCTTTTTTGTTTGAATTTTCATGAATAATCGTGATTGACTAAGTGGTAATACTGTGGTATAATAGGTGTATGCAAACGAGGGACATCTCTTTGCTATAACGCAAGAAAATGAATGATACAAAGGAGAAAATATCATGAAGAGCAAAATGACCATGAAGAAGGGTGCCGCGCTGTGCGTGGCTGCTGTGATGGCTTGTGCCGCGCTTGCCGGTTGCAGCAAGAAGGATGACTCTGCACAGAGTGGTGCGAGCAGCGCCGCCACAAGTGAGTCCTCTACAGAAATTCTGGACAACAGCAAGCTGACGGAGATGCCGGACGGTGTCACGCTGAGCGAAGACCAGATGAAGACTACGATGAGCGCGTATGCCGCCTACATGTCTGAGGCGCTGGCTGCTGACGGCTACACCGTTACGGTCCGCTACGACGATGACGGTGTCCATTTCGATGGTTCCAAGACCGCCGATGACGGTTCTACCGTTGAGATTCCGGACCTGTCCAAGTTCGACGACCTGAAGTCGGCTTTTGCTTACCTGTACAACTGCGGTCAGGCTGACGCTGAGGGCAACCTGCTGGTTTCCACTTCTGTGTCTGCTGAGGAAGCTGCTGCACAGGAAGCCGCAAGTGGTGATGCTGACGCGACTGCCGATTCTGAGGATACCGATTCTGAGGATACCGATTCTGAGAATACCGATGCAGAGAGCACTGAGGCTGCCTCCGAGGAGACGACTGATGAGGCTCCTGCCGAGGATACCGGTGATGCTGCCGCTGACGCTTCTGCTGATGCCGAGGTCCCCGCTGACGAGACTGCCGTTGGCTGATTGACGCAACCTATCTAAAGGTTTCACGACAAGTGTAGGGGACAGAGACATGGGAGACAAGAAGGTAGAAAAACGTTATGTAGCCACGAAACGGATACCGGAGTATTGTCCGTTCGGCTCTGTCATGACGCTGGAAGTTGACAGCGAAAATGACGCCCCGGCGGTCTACGGTCGTGTCGTTGGCTTCCAGTATGAAGGCTCTGACGAAATCATCTCGACTATCGAAGGCGATGGGCAAAAGTCGAAGGACGAGCGGGTCTTTGACCGTCTGATGTTTGATGGGTTCCTCGTCAAGCACAAGACAAAGAAAGACCTTGGCAAATACGGTCCTTGTAATGTGACGGAATATGCAATTATGTATGAGGCGGAAGACTCCACCAAGCATAAGAACACGAGAGTGCATGGCATCCCGTCACCGAAAGCCGGACGCTTCGTATGCTTGTTTGAGCTTTACATGGTCACAGAAATTGGGGGAGAGGTCTTTGAACGGTATCTGACCATCGAGAAATCGACCCCTCCGGTGTTCCGATTCGTGACTACCGATTTTTACAGCAGCGTGAGTACCATCATTACAACGATGCTGTGCCGCAACGAGTGTGGATTCCAGATGCTGGCGGACGACAATAACATGAACCGATGCATGGCGAAGTTCTATGACTCGTTTGGCGAAAAGAAGAATATCATTTTCAACAACACCAAGGACCTCCTTGATACCATCATCTCTGTGAAACTCGTTGATGTGAAGCCGATGGAGGTTGCCGAAAACGCTATCGCAGGATAACAAGTCAGCATGGTGCAAACACCATGAGCAAGGCTAAATTTCATGTGCTTCGAAAGGATAGAGACGCTCTCCCCAAAGAAGTAAAGGGAATTTATAGCGGAGATGAATTTCCCGAATACAAGAATGCGAACACCTTGACGATTGGCGGAAAGACCTACATTGAAGGGCTGGACTATGAGGTCATTTCGTCAGGCAAACACACAAAAATCGAGGTGTGTCCGGCTTGTAAGAAGTTGTCGATTCTATATGCCAAGGGCATGTGCAAAGCATGTGCGCAAAGGACATTGTATCGGCATACGGAAGCAAAGCCAGAAAAAGCAGTAGAAACGCCCAGCCTGCTACACGAAGCGAATGTCGCATTCCGACAGAAGTGGCCTGTAAACATCATTTGCGGGTTGGATAGGATTCGATATGACATCGACAACTATCCTTACACGAAGAAGGAAGAAACGAAAATCGTGAACGCCATCATGAAGATTGAGGACAAGACCATCACAGACTATCTCCTCAAACACTACAAGGATGGTGTACGATATTCCGATATGGCGACCGCTAAGAACACCAGCAAACAAAACGAACACGGATTCGGGAAACGCCGCCTTGCTTATGTGCGGAGCATCTTGAATCAACAAGGACTCCTAAAAGGGTCACGAAAATAAAAATCAGCACCCGTGAGCAGCTTAACCGGCTGGCTTTCGGGTGCTTTTTGTTTGGCAGGGGAGAGCAGGAATGCGCTTCCAGAACGAAATCAAAACGAAATATTAGCAAAAAGAAAGCGAAAAGAATTTGCCAAAATATGTTGCAGATAATTGCGAACTGCAGATAATGAGAGATGGGAAAGAAAAAAGCACCGCGCTCATATAGAAGCAGCGATGCTTTCGTTCTGTTCTGATGTCAGCCTTCTTGTTCCGCATGAAGCTCTTTCAACTGGTCTTCGGCTTTTGGAATGAAAGAGTTGTAGTTGAGCTTGTTGGGAACAGGGTTTTCGTTATTATAAAAGGTGTTTTTGGTTTTAAGGATAAGTCTTGCGGCAGTAGGCTTTACCTTGGAAACAATATGTTTCGAGTTGACAATCGCTTCGGAAATGTCATCCAACGCATCGGGGCCTAAAGAGATAAGGAACGCTGCAAATTCCTGCGCATAGAGGTCGGCAACAGTTTGAGGCACAGCGGCTTCCTTTGAAACATCGAGGTCATAGCCAAAAAGGTAGCAAAACTGAGCTAGATAGGAAAAATAATAGGACCCGAATCGCACATTTGGTTGAAGGAATGTTTTTTGATAAGCACTGACAGGCATACCGAGCAAAGGGGCATACTCCTCTACAGAGAGACCTAATTGAAGGCGCTTGTACTCTATTAAAGCGTTCAAATACTTAGCGGTTCTTTCCGTTTCCGGCAGATAGCGACGAGCCTTCTCTTGAAGGGCAGAAAGCATTTCCTGCCGTTCCTTCGGAGATTCGGCATTCATCTTGCTGTGTAAGCCTTGAAGGTCAAAGACATCATCAACCTTATTACTTGACAAATTCTGTATGTTGTTATCCATCAAAATTCCTCCTGCATATCGTCGGAAATCGAGATTTCTTTATTTTTATAATACCATAAAAACGCAACAAAATCAATCATAAAACAGCAAATAAAGGAGAATGACAATGGCAGCTATCATCTATCTGGATATCGCAAAAATGCCGGGCAAAGACGGGAATGTATGCGTTCACAGCTTTACCGTGAACCCGCTGGCAACGGATAACAAGTGGAAAGACAACTATGAAGTTGCAGGTCCTATCGATACAGCACGACTCAAAGTGGCAGAGTTATGCCGTGTTACGGAAGAGATTGAACTGCCGAATGGCTCTCAAATCGTTGTCTTCACTACGAACGAATCCGTTACGGAAGACGGCAACCGTTTTATCTCACGGCAGGGACAAGAGCCCGCTCAGAACACAGACCTGTGGCAGAAACTCAACGCACTGTGCCAGGAACGAGAATGGCAGGTATCATTCGGCACGGAAGGCATCTTGTCTGAGCATGTACATGAGAATACCTGTGCATACATTTCGCACATGATGAGCAAGCTCGATTCTGTCGACCAGAATTCGGACTAAAACAAGTTGTTTATTCCTCAAATTTGTGGTATAATAGAGCCAAAGAAAGGCAAATATACTACACTAGAGCGAGGAAAATACAATGGCTAAACCGACAAATTCAGAAAGAATATATTCGGATAAGCTCCCGATAGTGCTAAAACCTGTTGGCTGTTCTTATACAGATGCCGAATGGAAGCGATATATACGGCTTTTCCCGGCAAATGGCTGGGGCATAGCGGACGAGAAAGACACAAGAGATAATGGGAAAATCAGTGATGTAGTAAAGCAAATCGCTGAAAAGCACCAAAAGCAAATCAAAGCAAAAAAATGCCTTTTGTGTGGCTGCATTGATAATGACACTTATAATGCTGCATGGGGTATGTGCAAAAGCTGCAATCATACCGTATGGAGAAAAGGCAGAAGCAAAAGAAACGCGAAAGTAATAGACCCTCTTACCGGCAAAGAAACAAAAGAATGGAACCGTGACAAAGAGCAAGCTACTTGTGTTGAATGCGGTGCGAAAGGAATTACGTATGTTTCTTTTTGCATGTGCTTACATTGCGGAAGAAACCAAAGCGCCCGTATACTGAGAATCGGCGGAAGAAAACGCAGACCCGCAACAGTGAGTCAAGTAGAAGTATACGAAAATAAACTGAATATGATATTCCCGAATGGACCGGATGAACTTCGAGGTGTAAAGCTCATTCGCTGCAAAAGACCATGAATTGGTTGAAAAGACATCCATCTGAGACGAAAATTGTATGCCCTGCACAAAAGCAGGGCTTTTTTCGCGCCATGAATCGAGATTGACTAAGTGTAAATAGTGTGGTATAATAGGTGTATCCTGAAAACGAGGATAACACTGAAACCCACACCAAAAAAACAACACACAAACAACAAAAAGGAGAACCAACAACATGAAAGATGCTGCGAAAAAGTTCCGCAAAACCTGCGAGAAATGCAACAAGCCGTTCAGTGCGGCCTCTGAGGAGGAGACGCTGTGCCGTGAGTGCCGTATGCGCGAGGACTTCGCCAAGCGCCGTGCGGAGGACGAGGCAATGAAGGAAGCCCGCATGAAGGGTGGCGAAACGTTTGAGACTCGCACCTGCGTCGACTGTGGTACGGAATTCATCATCACGAACCGTGAGCACGACTTCCTTGAGAAGCGCGGCTATTCTATGCCGACCCGCTGCCCCGACTGCCGCCGTCTGCACCGCGACTTTGTGAAGAAGGGTCTGGACAATATCGGCTTGGAGAGCACCTGTGCCGAGTGCGGAAAGCCCCTGCAGTTCACGAACCGTGAGCTGTACTGGTACGCTTCTCACAACTACAAGCTGCCGACTCGCTGCAAGGATTGTCGCGTGAAGCGCAATGAGCATTTTGCGAAGGTCGCTGCTCGCCGGGAGAAAACTACCGCAGAGGAGCAGACGAAGACTGTTGTTCAGGCTCCTGCCGAGACCACTGTTGTTGCTGAGACTACCCCCGTCGCCGAGCCCGCCGCACCTGTCGTTGAGACTCCGGCTGCTCCCGATGTCAATGTTCCTGATGTTCCCGCCGCCGAAGTAAAGGAAGAGCAGGGCGTGCCGATGCTGTCCGGCGATATGAGCGCCGAGCCTGCACCGGTTCCTGCCGAGAAGAGCAAGGACGAGACCGTCTGATAAGGCGGCTCTCAGAACAAAGACATCAAACTGACGGCAGAGCTTCACATTAGATGGGGCTTATGCCGAGAAAGGGAGTAAGTTTTGGATAATACCAAACTCAAGGCTAAAAAGCCTAGAATCAAAAAGTCTTACTCGAACAGCAACATCTTCCAGAAACTGATGGTAGATGATGTTCGCAGTAAGATTCTCTTTACCGTTCTGTGTCTGCTGATTTACCGTCTTGGCTGCGGTGTGACGATTCCGTTCGTCAATACGACGGCGCTCACGGCGATGTTTGGCAGCACATCGGTGCTCGACTACTACAACCTCGTTTCGGGCGGAGCGTTGTCCCAGTGCGCAGTATTCGCCATTGGCGTATCGGCATATATCAACGCAAGCATCATCATTCAGCTTCTGACAGTGGCTATCCCCAAATTGGAAGAAATCAGTAAGGATATCGGCGGTCAGAAACAAATCAACAAAATCACCCAATATGTGGGCTGTGGGTTGGCGGTCATTACCGCTGTCGGTTACTTCTTTGTTATGAAGAACTACGGTGCAATGAAGTACACTTCCGGCATCTCACAGGTGGTTGAAGCCATTACGGTTATTGCCCTGCTCACAGCTGGCTCACAAATCGTTATCTGGCTTGGCTGGCTGATTGATGAAAAGGGTGTTGGCAACGGTATTTCCCTTATCATCTTTACTGGCATCATTTCCCGCTGGGATGCTATCATCTCTCTATTCAAGAACTCCATTGCTATGGCACAGGATAAGGGATGGTGGTATTATCTGATGATTCCCGGCGTCATCCTGTTTGTTCTGGCAGCAACCTTCTATGTGGTCTTTGCGAGCGATGCCGAGCGCCGCGTACCGGTCCAGTATGCCGGTAAGACGATTGGCAGTAAGTCTTCTGCGGGTCAGTCAAGCTACATCCCGCTGAAACTTATCATGTCTGGCGTTATGCCTATCATTTTCTCGTCCACCATCTGCAGTCTGCCATCGCTCATCACGATGTTCATGGACTACAACAAGCATCCGAAGCTGTATCTGGCTTTGGCGAGTTGGAATTCCCGCAACTGGGTCTATGATGTAGTGTATATCGCGTTGATTTTCGCATTCAATCTGTTCTATATCGACATTACCTTTGACCCCATCGAGATGGCAAACAACCTGCGTAAGAACGGTGGCAGCATCCCCGGTATTCGTCCGGGGCGTACTACGAGCGATTACCTGCGCAAAGCCTGTCATTCTCTCGCCGGGTCCGGCGCGTTCGTCCTCTCTGTGATTGCCTGTGTACCGATTCTGGCAACGGCAGTCACGGGTCTGAATATGCACTTTGGTGGTACGAGCCTGCTGATTGTCACAGGCGTTGCCCTCGAAGTCATTGACTCGCTCAACAGCCAGCTGGTGGTTCGCCATCACAAAGGCTTTTTGTATTAAGGGGAGGGCAACATGGCTATCTATGAAATCATCCTGTGCGTGGTGATTCTGCTGGCTTCTGTTCTGGTCTGCGCCGTGACGCTCTCTATGGACAAGGCTGACAAGAACGCGCTTGGCGTTATCAACGGTCTGAGCGGTTCTATGATGAAGAACTCGAAAGACAGCAACAAAAACTCCGCAAACAAGCTCGTTGCGATTTGCACGGCAGTCCTGCTCGTCATCGCAATCGTGATGTTTGTGGTGAACGGTATCGGAGGGTGAGCACGATGAAAAAGAAACTGAAAAAGGCTAGGGAGGCAATCGTTTCCTTCGTGAAAGCGATTCCCGGCTTCATCAAGAAGACCCCCACGATGCTGCGCAACCTCGTGGTGCCGCGCAATGTGACATGGCCCACGATGCCGAACACGTTCCGTCGTACTGGCGCGGTGCTGGCTGTCAGTGCCGTGTCTGCCGTCATCATCGGTGTGATGGATGCAGTTTATGGTTTGCTGCTCCACATCCCGTTCATGTTCGGCTAAATGTTAATCGCCCCGGCAGGCTCTCATGTCGCCGGGGCTTTTTGAGTATCTGCAAAGGAGAAACAAATGCGTAAGAAACTTGCAGCAGCACTTGCTGTTATGGTGGTTGCAAGCGCCTGTCTGACGGCTTGCAGCAAAACGGACACGGATGCAGCGACCGCTGAAACCGCAACGGCAGAGACCGCCACGGGGGAGACGGCGGCGATTGAGTATGACTTGGGGCTGGACGATGACGGATACTTCCGCAACGTGACGGCGTCCAAGTACATCAAGATGCCGAAAAACTACGAGAAGTACACGGTCAGCAAGGATGTCTACACCGTGACGGATGACGCTATCCAGAAAGAACTGGACGCTTTCCAAAGCAATTACAACCTCACGAAAGAAGTGACGGGTCGTGCCGCGCAGAACGGCGATGTTGTCAACATTGCCTATGAGGGCACGGTAGACGGTGTAGCCTTTACCGGCGGCACTTCGGAGGACTACAACCTCCAGCTCGGCTCCGGAACCTTCATTGAAGGCTTTGAAGACCAAATCGTGGGTCATAACGCAGGGGATTACTTTGATGTAACCGTCACATTCCCCGATGGCTACGGCTCTACCACAGACCGCACCACTGGCGAACAAAAAATCGAGCTCTCTAACAAGGAAGCAGTCTTCCATGTGACACTCAACAAGATTTCCGAATATAGCATGACCGATGCAGACGTTACCAGCATTATGAGCGGTAAGACCCTGCAGGACGGTACAGCCATTACGACTACTGCGCTTCTCCGCGATTACATGGAAGAGAATCTGCGTCTGAATCAGGTGAGCAGCGACGTACAGCAGTATTTCTTGGACAACATGAAGGTCAAGAAAGACATCACTGACTTGGTCGATATGAACCTTGCGACAAATCTGAACTATGTCAAGCAGGAAGCCGCAGCCTACGACATGGACCTTGAGACATTCGTTCAGACCTACAGCAACTATAGCTCCTCTGAGGAATACAGCGAGAGCCTCCGCTCTGATACGGAAGATGGCATCAAGCTCAGCCTTGCAGCACAGTATCTTGCCGAAGAGCAGGGATACAAGCCTACGGAGGATGATGTGCGAGCTTATGTTGGGACAAACTACGACTACGCCGCAGAGACCTACGGCAAAGGACCTCTGGCACAGGAATGCCTCTACAACAAAATCATGGGCAGATATTGCCTTGATGTGTATGAGCGTTCTGTCGCGGAAGCGTCCAAGTAATTGGGGGTGATACCCATGCCCAAGCGCCTTATCCCTTCAAATCCGGAAGAGGAGTCCTTTGAGCAGACGCTTGTACCGGAGCAGCAGCCTACACAGCAAACTGCTTATGAAGAGCCACAAGAGCAGGAGTACGAACCGGAAGTAGACGAAACCGAGCTAGAAGATGAAGAAGATGAGCCGGTGTATGTGGAATCGGCAAAGAAGCAGCCTAAGAAAGGGAAGGGGAAGCCTTCTATCTGGACGGTGCTGCTGGTTCTTATCGCCATCGCACTGGTAGGAATCCTCGGCTATATCGGCTACAAGGCTTACGATTATTACCATGTTCCAGCATACGAGACCGGCGAAATCTCGGACAATGAGGAAGAGCCGGAGGAGACCCCGCCGCCTGCTGTACCGGAAAGTGAGCCTACAACAACGGAAGACGAACCGGAAGCAACCCCTAAGCCTCCGTATTCCAAAAACCTTATCGGATATCTTACCGTTCCCGGCGTGGACGTCACCGAAGAGCCTGTTCTGCAGCATCCTACCGATGATAACTTCTATCTGACCCATAACGAATGGGACAGAGAAAGCATCTGGGGTGCATATTATGTCCCCTCTGAGTGGGACGTGAGCAGCGTAGATGATTTGTACCGTGTGACTATCATCTTCGGACACAGTAACGGCAACAGCTTGCATATGAAATTCAGCGTTCTGAAACACTTCAGAGATGTAAACTTCGCAAAAGAACACCGCTATGTGTATTTCACTGTCGGCGGGCATCAGACACGCTGGAAAATTTTCGCGGTGGCCGATTACCCAGTCGAGCCGACGTACACCATCGCTAATCCAGACGATGAGTATTTTCTTAATGAAGTCGCCAATATGAAGGCACTGTCCTACAACCAGTATGCTACGGATGTTGGGTTGGACGACAAGGTTCTCATCTTGTCTACCTGTTCCGGCGCAGATACCTATGAGACACGCTTCATAGTGTGTGCAAAACTCGATGCGACATTTTAACATCTGATAAAAAAGCGACCCTCTGATTTTTTCGGAGAGTCGCTATTTTTTGACGGAAAAAGAGCCCCTACCGCAGTTGGTAGAGGTTCTTCTCCACGCAGCCGCACGGGCTGCGACATTTTTAGTTTTTAGTAGCTGCGTAGGCTACGTTCTGATATTGACCCGGCGCGGCAATGCTATGACTAATTTCTTTCAATCTTATGCTTTCAATCTTATGTAGCCGCGTAGGCTACGTTGGCAATAACACACAACGACTACATTTCTTACATAATGTAGCATTGTGCATCTTGCTGTTTTTAGGTGCTGTAATTATAGTGCATTGCTAATATTTCATTGGTGACTACCTCCATTTTGCTATGTTTGTTGGTGCGAAGCTCGCAACAATTTTATGCTTGCTTATGCTTCGCACTAGCTTTTTCATCTATACTAATTATCTCACAATCGTTTGTTACAATCAACCTTGTATTGCATTTATTTACACTTTATACATAATGCAAAATACAAAGAAATGTTACCTTTCACCGTGAAAAGTGTTGCACGTTCGTGCGAATTGAGTAAACTTGAGATTATAAGGTCAAAGATATATCTAATGGCGGCAGTTCCGAATTTGCGGATGCCGCTTTTTTGTTTTTAGAAAGGATAATAAAATGTTGAACAAGACTTTGAAGGCGGTCAACAACGATTATAGTCAGGAAGATTTTGAGAATTTAATCGAAATGTTTAGAGTATACGAGACGCTTGTCTTGAAAGTGGAAAACGACATGTACATGCTACGCGAGCCTTCCGATTTAGGAGAGGAGGCGCGGCATCACGCACGATTTGTGCTGTACAGCGACTATTTTGCGACCAAATTGGTGGACTACGCTGTTGGAATTTCGGAGCGACTTGTTCATTTCTTTACCTTGACTGATGGATTTGCTCATCCGGCATTGAAATGCGTAGAAGGAGTCGAAAATCAAACCAATGATGAGATGTTGCAAGCCGTTAAAACTGCCATGAACGGCGTTGGCGGAGAACTGTATGACCCATCTTGGAAGCTGTACATTGAGGCAGTTGTCAGAGACTGTACAGATGCACAGGACGAAGACGAGCGAAAGGCAATGGAAAGCATCCTATATGTTGGTGTGTACATGATTGCGTATGCACTGCAAGAGACCCGCGATGATTTTGCAGCGTACAACAGCCGCGACAAGCAGGTTGTCAATTTGGCGAGGCTCGTTTTTAACGAGCTGCTTGGTGTGGCGACGGGTAAGAAGTATCCGTTGATGGGGTTTAAGGACGAAGAGTAAAAGAAAACAAAGGAAAAAGAGCCCCTACCGTAGTTGGTAGAGGTTCTTTCCCACGTAGCCGCACGGGCTGCGACATTTTAAGTTTTTGCAGTCATACAGACTGCGACGTGCGCTCGATTATCTGTGAGCGCTCAAATTCTGCCTTTCAATCTTATGCAGTCATGCAGACTGCGACACAGCGTTTTGTTGCTATACGGCAATAGGTTCGTCATTTCAATCTTATACCGTCACTCTAATTGTATGTCTATTTGCTACATTGCTAATATTTCATTGGTATTTACCTCCTGTTTTGTGTTTTTGTTTGTACTAATTATCTCACGTTTCACTGATATAATCAATCTTGCATAGCGTTTATTTACACTTTATACATAGTTCATCACAGCTAATTTTAACAGCATATTGCATTATAGCGTCAAAGTTACAGCATTTTGCTGCTATACGGCAATAGGTTTGTTTGACAAAAAGAGGTATAATATGAGCAACAAAAATCCGAAAATCAAAGGCATTCTCTTCAAGCACAGCGAAGATGACTATTCCATCTGGATGCCGGACCTTACAAAAAATGAAGAAAAAAGAATTCTGCAAGCGCTGGTAGCCGCCTATGGTAATAACGGCACCTCCATCCGAGGAGCCAAAGAGGACATCCTTCGAATCATCTCTGAAGACTTGTGACTCTTGCTGATTCGTGCGGATTGCATATCATTGGTCTTAGCGTTACTGCAACACAACAGAAAATAAGGAGAATTACCATGAAAAAATTAGTGGCATTTACGCTCGCTGCAGGGATGGTCTTGACCACATTCAGCGGCTGTACAGCCAAAAAGACGCAAGGCACGAGCAGTAGTGAAGCGACCAGCATTGTAGAATCTGAAGCAGAGGAAATTGCCGATGCCGAGGATAAGAACGATGCAAGCTCGGAATCGCAATATGATGAGCCGGACAATGTGGCTATCGAGTACGACGGAAACAAACTCATCGATTTACCAACAGAAAGCATCAAAGTCACATTGCGCGGAAAGCAAATCCTGCCGGGAAGAGATACGGCGGAGACGCTGCAAAAGTCGTTTGAAAGTACATTTGTAGATAACTCGCGATTTACCATCAACCGTTGGAACCCAGAATATGTTGTCGGCCCAGACGGAGAATTGACGGTCACAGCTCACTCGGACGATTATAAAACTGAGGACGAACCGGATGTCAAAGATGTTATCCCAGATTTGTACATGTTCAAAAAAATGAGCACGTTAATGCAAGAAGAGGGCACGCAATTTAGTTTCCTCAACTTGACGGAAGACTCATCTTTTGACACTGTCTGGCGCACAATGAGCCAGTACGGTGACCCGTATGAAGGACACAACTACACCAAAGAAACAGATGAAGAGCGCGGCAGCCGCGCCGGAGTGCTGTGCTATCTCACCAAAGACGGGTATGATATCCAATTCAATTTTGATGGATTTGGGGAATATTTAAGCTCCGTCTTCATCTCATATACGCCTGGCGAGTTGTCTCGTCGAGAAGGGCTGGCGAGCCTGCAAAATAATCAGTAACAAAGGAGCACAGCATGAGCAATCAGGACACCCAGAACGAAAAAGAAACCGAAGCCCGCATCAACGAAATCCTCATTGCATTTGCACAAGACTTTCAAGACTTTATCAAGGAGAAGCCTCGCGCAGGTAAGGACTTTTACAAAATCGTGGACATGCACGACCCCAACGGACTTAGTGCTTCCACTGTACGCGTCGTGTCTTTGAGCGATGAGAAGGCTAAAGAGCTGGCACTGGCATGTGTGAATATGGCTAACGCCATGCTTTGGCTGTACTACCATCGCAACCAGTTTGAGAACATCGAGTTCCCCATATGTGAAGACATGGGCGTAAACGAGTACATCATGCGTGTTCAACGCGATTTGGACGATGTAGACAGTGCGCTGTTCCTTCCTACATGGAACCGTCTCGCTACACACATTGCCTGCGAATGCCTGCCGGATGCATTCGAAGGAAATGCTGAGCAAGAACAGGCGAATTTCGTCAACACATATTTGATGTTGTATGCTTGTTTGCGCAGCTTGAAGGATGGCTCTGCTATCAAACGCATGGTTGATAACACCGATAACGACCTCGAAAAAATCGGAAATCTGGCATACTACCTGTTTAACAGTAGTTTGGAAAACTATTACAGCGGCATCGAAGACTAACAAGCAGCACCGTACAGACACCACCATCTGTGCGGGGGCACTTTTTTGTTTGCTGCACAGGAAAACTTGCGAAAATATGCGAACTGACTACAATAAACATATACGATTAGATATTAACCGAGGAGGGAACAAATTGAAACGACTTACTGCTTTTCTTCTCGCGGGGGTTACTGTATTGTCCCTCACGGGATGTGTACCGAGATATGCGGATTCTGCGGCTGTAGAACGGAGAAATACAAGACCGACAACGGTGATAACGCAACAGCCAACAGAAGCTATGACTGGAGAGAGCGCGGAGAGTACGCCTGTACCGACGGAAGAACCCATCATCGAAAAGCCGGAGAATGTGGTGTTTGCCGAGAATAACACGGCGCGGATTCAGATGCCGAGTGATACGCTGACGGTTACATTTGAAGGTAAAGACATCAAGCCTTGCAACGACTCTGTAGGAACGCTGCAGCAGGCTTATGGTGACCTGTTCACCGATAACTCTCACTTGAATTTTAGCCGCTGGGTGCTGGAATATGCTATCGGTGAGAACCAAGAGCTTGTGATTCATGGACCCGGCGGCATCTATAAGAGCGATGCTCTGCCGAATGCAAACAATATCATTCCTACCTTCTTCCAGTTTGGCGGACTGCGCAACCTGCAGGCAGAAGGCAGCATCCAGTTTATGTTCCTTGGCATTACCGAAAACGCCACCTTTGATGATGTTCTGAAGACGATGTCTCAGTATGGCGAGCCTGTATCAGGCTGGAACTACGATGAGAAAGCCGCTGCCAAGAAGAACGACCTGACGGGTACGCTGAACTACTGGACGGATAGCGGTTACAACATTGAGTTTTACTTCGACAACTACGGCACAACTCTCACGATGGTGTCTATCGCGTATAACCCGGAAGAGTTGGCGAATCTGAGCAAGTGAGTGTCGGCACGAAATAGACCTTGCAGTAATGTGCGAATCGAAGTATAATGCTACTGTAATCAGAAAGAACTATCTTTCGCGAGGACTCCGTTAATGACGGCGTTCTCGTTTTCTTTTTGCACAAAAATCATTGCATAAGTGTGCGAACTTAATATTATGGGTATTTACGAAATTTGGTGGTTTGAATAAAATCACTTAATTTTGTATGTATCACAGGCATATGGATGTTTGTTGCGCCTATCGATTTTCCCAGTTGATAGCTCCGCAAGAGTGATATTGCCTTGTGTAATGCCACTCGCAGCAAACACCCAGCCAAGGGAAACACAACCTCCTGCTTCGGCAGGGGAGACTTATCGTAAAGGAGGTGGCGTATATGTCCACTGTATATGTGCTCAATAAAAACGGTAAACCTTTAATGCCTACGACTCGCTGTGGGCATGTACGTCGTCTGCTTAAAGAACAAAAAGCACGAGCCGTAGCATCAAAACCGTTTACCATTCAACTGTTGTATGAAACCGACGATGTAGTACAGCCACTTTACTTGGGCATCGACCCCGGCAGAACCAATATCGGTGTTGCTGTTGTTAAAACGGACGGCACAGCAGTCTTTACTGCGCATCTGGAAACTCGCAATAAGGAAATTCCCAAGTTGATGAAAAAGCGCAAAGACTCTCGCCGCGCAAGACGCACCAACGGCAGACGCTGCCGCCGTCAACGAAGAGCCAAAGCAAATGGCACCCTTTCTAAAAAGTGCGTAAAACAAACAACTGCTCAAAACGGCAGCGTCAGCAAGCGTGCAAAGAAAATTGGTGTCATCAAGCGCCATCTTCCGGGTTGCGAGAAAGAAGCCCTTTGCATCGGCATAAAGAACAAAGAAGCAAAGTTCAACAATCGCACAAGACCGGAAGGTTGGCTTACGCCTA
>OLOA01000271.1_pt1 | contig 57310 bp, 58 predicted proteins | sample 1672201 | NCBI WGS metagenome assembly OLOA01 (sample SAMEA3136658, study PRJEB25190) | human gut metagenome
CTGATTATGCTGTATAATCCGATAAAGAGTATCGGCAACAACTTTAACAGCGTCCAAATGGCGTTGATGGCGATGGAACGCGTGTTCGGCGTTTTGGAACGGACGCCGGAAATCGTTAATTGCGAGGCTCCGAAATTGCTGCCGACCCCGAAAGACTGCATCGAATACAAAGATGTCTGCTTCTCGTATGTCAAAGGCAAAACCGTGCTCGACCACATTAACCTGAAAATAAAAATCGGCGAGACCATTGCTTTTGTCGGCAATTCCGGCGGCGGTAAAACCACGCTGGTCAATCTGTTGCCCCGATTCTATGACGTAACCGGCGGCAAGGTAATGATAGACGGCGTAGACATTCGCGAGCTGGATATCGATTCTCTGCGGGATAAAATTGCCATCGTCTTTCAGGATAATTTCCTTTTCGGCGGCACGATTCGCGATAATATCCTTCTCGGCAAGGAAGATGCTTCGGGCGAAGAGATTGCCAATGCCGTAAAATGCGCCTGCCTTGATGAGTTTATCAACACGCTGGACAAAGGTCTGGATACGGAAATCGGCGAACGCGGCGTCCTGCTTTCCGGCGGGCAGAAACAGCGGATTGCGATTGCAGGAATTCTTGCGATGCACCCGGATTATATTGTCTTAGATGAACCGACTGCGATGCTTGATCCGAAAGGACGGAAAGAAGTGATGGAAGCATTACAGCGGTTGAATCAGGAACAGGAAATGACTGTGATTCTGATTACCCACGATATGGAAGAGGCGGCACTTGCGAGCCGGGTGATTCTGCTTGCGGACGGACAGATGCGATTTGATGGAAGGCCAGAGAAATTCTTTGGAGCGGATGCATTGCTTGCGGAGATGGGGATGGAGGCACCGCTTTCTTATCGTGTGAGGAAATTAATAGATAGTGATGTGTTCGAGAAAAAGATTGGAGATGCGAGAGTAGAGGAGGCTACGATTGACAAAAGGGAAAAAGTAGCAGAATATGATAAAACTGGAAGAGAATGGGAAGCAAGCTCTGAGCTGGTAGATAAGAAAAAAAACAAAAAGGCTGAAGCAGAGACAGATGAAAAAAATCAAGATCTCCTCTCCCTGCAACATGTTAGCTATATTTACAGCCCGGGAACAGCTTCGTCGTGGCATGGAGGAACAGCTCCGTCGTGGCATGGGATAACAGCTCCGTCGTGGCGCGGGGGAACAGCTCCGTCGTGGCATGGGATAACAGCTCCGTCGTGGCGTTTGGGAACAGCGCCGTCGTGGCATGGGGGAACAGCTCCGTCGTGGCATGGGATAACAGCTCCGTCGAGGCGCGGGGGAACAGCTCCGTCGTGGCGCGGGGGAACAGCTCCGTCGTGGCATGGGGGAACAGTCAAATCAGCCCAAAGAGCGATACATCTAAAATTAAGACATCCGGCAATGCACGCATTGTGCGAGATCCGTGTTCCATTGACGAATATGTCGATTTTTACGGCATTGAGAACAGCAACGGCAAAGCGAAACTGTTTAAGGCGGTTAGGAAACGCGACGGGCTATACCGGTCGGACTGGGATTCAGATTTTATGTATACGATCGGAAAATCAGTTGTGGCAGACGGCTTTTGCACTGACCCGAACGAAGATTGTGGGAACGGCATCCACATGGCCTATCTCAGTTGGTGCTTGGCATACGGGAGTTGTTGGCCTGATCTCGCAATCCTTGAAGTTGAAGTGGACATGAACACGGTCGTTGTCCCGAAGTATGGCTCTGGAAAAGTTCGTGCACCGTCATGTAAAGTGATTCGGGAAGTCCCGTTGGAAGAATGCGGATTGTACGGCAAGATTCTTGCTAGAAGGTATGGAGGACAATAAAATGTCTGAGTATATCGAACGTGGGGCGGCACTTGCATTAGTGAAACCGGATGCGCCAGAGGATGAAAAAGCCGCTGTTACAATCGCAACTGCCAAAAAACTTGTCCGAAACATTGTGTGGCGCACACCCGCCGCCGACGTTGCGCCAGTGGTGTATGGGCGGTGGATTCGACCACACTGGAAGAACAGTAATTATTGCTGCGACTGTTCGGAATGCGGCGGGGAGGCAATGCACAGAGACTATCAATGGCATAAAAATGGCATCTACCCTATCTGCCCCAACTGCGGCGCGAGAATGGACGGAGGTGGTGAAAATGGGTGACTTGACTTACATGGACTGTTGGAACTATGTAGCACCGCTGATTCTTGCCAAAAACGGTACTCTCGATATGGATATATACGTGATGGTGTTCCAAGCGTTGAAGGAAGCGGATGAAAGGATGAAGGAAAATGGCTGAATACATTACGAAAGAACAGGTGTGCTTGATTAACAAAGAAAGGGCGATGCAATATCATTTATCTTGACAATGCTGCCACTTCCCCACTTGCTCCGGGCGTTTACGAAGCAATGGATGAATGGTATCAAAAACGGAATGTGGGAAACCCAGGGAGCCTACACACAAATGGTGTGAGAGCAAGAAAGGCCGTAGAAAACGCACGAGAACAAGTCGCTGCGCTCATTAACGCAAATCCTGATGAGATTTATTTTACATCTTGCGGCACGGAAGCAAACAACACGTGGTTTCGACTTCTAATGCGTGGTGACGATCTGTGTCAGGTCTATACCTCAAGAATTGAGCACAAATCCATTCTTGAGCCGTTAGCTGAAAGCGATTTCGTAATTCCGACTAAGGTCAAAGTGGACAAGAACGGAGTTGTCAACCTCGACTACATGAGAGAGTGGCTAAGACTTCCCAAACCGACGCCTACAAGCGTTTCTATCATGTGGGTCAACAACGAACTTGGAACAGTAGAGCCGGTTCGAGAGATTGGTGAGCTGTGCCAAGAGCATAGCGTACTGTTCCATACGGATGCCGTGCAAGCAGCCGGTCATGTGCCGATTGATGTGCAGGCGAATTACATTGATGCGCTATCCATGTCTGGTCACAAGTTTGGATCGCCGCTTGGTATTGGAGCACTGTATATCAGCGATAAAGTCCGGACAAATATGCCACTGATTGTGGGTGGGGGACAGGAACGCGGACTGAGAGCCGGAACGGAAAACGTGGCGGGCATTGTTGGAATGGGTGTCGCTGCTGAATATGCAATGCGGACGTTGGATGACCATCGTGATATGTGGAAGACATACCGTGAGCTTATGCTGGAAGGTCTGAGTGAGCTTTTGCCAGGACAGTTCACTGTTAACGGCGGTGATGAGTTCTCTAGCATCCTGAGTCTCACTTTCCCAGGTGTGCAGAGCGAATCTCTCCTGCTCCTGCTTGACCAAGAGGACGTATATGTGTCTGCCGGTGCTGCGTGCAGTGCTGGTGCTGGTTCGCCGTCTCATGTGCTGACTGCAATTGGACTGTCAGATGAACTGGCGGCTTGTACAATTCGCATTTCTATGGGTTTTGACACTACACGAAGTGAAATTGTTGAGGCTACGAAAAAAATTGCGAAATGTGTTGCACGAGTCAAATCGTTTTATCCGTGAACAAGTGTATGACAATCGACGAACTGAGAATTGAAGCCGATAAGCTCGGCTATAACCTCGTGAAAAAGAAATCATATATGCCGATTAAGCCATGCCCGATATGCGGAAGGAAAAATACAAGCACATGGTATTCTACGAAAGGCATGCGACGTCAATGTAATTTTTGTGATTTCGAAGGTGATTGGACATACAAAAAGATATCAGTGAACAAGGCGTGGAACAACGCAGTAGAGAGGTATTTAAAGGTGGTGAAGGTGTGAACGCGATTACATGCACAACAAGAAAGCAGAATATTTTGGGTATTCTCGAAGACAACAAAGGTGGATTGACGGCGGAAGAAATTGCAAATGAACTCTTTGAAAGAGGCAATGTTCCGTATGTTGATAAAAAATTTGTCAGTCCTCGCCTAACTGAAATGTTACATTCTGGCGAGGTAAACGTTTGCGGATCGCGCTTGAGTGCGATTACAAATCGGAATACTGCCGTTTGGAAAGCCACGAATGCTTAATTTTTTTGCACCTAGTTATCCAAAATGCACAATTATACGAAAGGGGAAATACATTTGCCTGAAAAGACAGAAATCAAAGACATGAGCCTCCACGAAAAACTTGCCGGTATTCGCAAAATCGTTGAGGTCGTTCAGAAGAACAAGGAAGGCCACAATTACAAGTACGCTGGCGAGGAAACTATCCTTGCAAAAGTCATTGCCGGTATGGACAGGTACGGCGTCAACCTCTACTCGGAGATCGTGCCCGGAACGATGACGCTCACGCCGTATTCTTACACGAAAGTCAAACCGCTCAAGGGCGGTGGCACGTTTGAAGAAATCGTCAACGAATTTCTTGTGCAGGGCGAGTTGCTTTACACATGGGTCAACGTGGACAATCCAGAAGACACACTGAGTGTGCATTGGTCGATGATTGGACAGAAATCGGATGCGTCGCAGGCAGTCGGCAGTGGCCTCACCTATTGCAACCGCTATTTCCTGCTGAAGTTCTTCCAAGTTGCTACGCCGAAAGACGATCCTGACAATTGGAAGTCTGTTAAGGAAGCCGCAGAGAACGAAGAGGATATCAAGATTGCCAAGTCGATTGTGGAGGAAATCAACAAACTCGTTAGCAATCACTTTGACCAGTTTACGGACGTAGAAGAGTCTAAGGCCGAACGCACGCGCGTTGCCGGAATCGTGAAAAAGTATGCCCGTAACAGCAATGGCAAGCCGAGCGCAGATTACTTCAATATTGAGAAGCCGGATGATGCTCAGAAACTCATTGATGAGCTGCGTGCCGATTTTTCTGCTCAGTCTGAGAAGAAGCCCGACGAGAAAAATGAGCAGAAAGAGAAAAAAGCTGTAAAGTCTGAAAAGAAAGATAAAAATACAGAAGAATAAACGGAGGAAATCATATGAATCACATTGTAATCAAAGGTCGCATTTCGGCCACACCGGAAATTAAGACCACGCAGAATGGCAATAAAGTGTGCACATTTTCTGTTGCTGTGGATCGACCGTATAGCAAGAACAAGGAAACCGATTTCTTCCGTTGCAATGCATGGCGCGGAACGGCTGAGTTCATCGAGAAGTATTTCGGCAAGGGGCAGGAAATCCTTATCGACGGCGCAATGATTTCGAACACCTATACTGCAAAGGATGGCTCTCAGCGCACTTCGTGGGATGTTCAGGTCAATAACGTCGAGTTCTGTGGTAGCAAGAGCAGTTCTGGCGAGTCCAGCGAAACGAAGAAACCCGCCAAGGCAAGCAAGCCAAGCAAGGCCGCGACGGATGATGAGCCTGAGCCGGACGATGATGAAGACCTGCCGTTTTAATCACTAAATGCGGTACGATCTTCAAATTGACGAGATGCTGTGGAGCTATTCACGGCTGACCGCCTATGAAAGTTGCCCGTATCAGTGGTTGATGAAGTACATTTTCAAGATCAAAGGTCAAAGCAAGTTTTTTGCGGAGTACGGGAGTCTCATACACTCCCTACTCCAAAAATATCTGACCGGCAAGACAAAAAAAGAGGATTTGCCGTATGATTTCATCTCTGGATATCTGAAAAACATCCATTCGCAAGCCCCATCGAAGAAAATTTACGCAAATTACTTTGAGCAAGGCAAGAAGTATTTGTCGGAGTTGAATTTACCAGAGCGAAAGACGATTGGCGTTGAAAAGCGTGTGCGATTCCAGTATGCCGGGCATCCGTTTATCGGATTTATTGACTGGCTTTCTGAGGATGCCGATGGAAAGTTGTACATCACTGACCATAAGTCCAGAGACTTGAAACCGCGCTCCAAACGCAAGAAAGCGACCGCTTCTGACAAAGAATTGGATAAATATCTGCGGCAACTCTATGTGTACTCAAAAGCAGTATACAATTTGTGCGGCAGATATCCGGATTATCTGGAATTTAACTGTTTTCGTACCGGCGCATGGATTACAGAGCCTTTTGACCGTGAAAAGTACATCGAAACTGAAAAATGGGCAAGCGAACTGATCGAAAAAATCACAAGCACAGATAATTGGTATGCAAACGGAGATTTCTTTTTCTGCAACAACCTGTGTGACGTGTGTGGAGAATGTGAGTATTTTGAAATGTTTTGAGGTGGGTGAGTAAATGCAGATTGACCGGTCGGCAATTATGCAGGCCAAAGAAAAACTCGGAGACAAAAATGCTTATCTGATTGTGGATGAGCTCGGCATTACGGACTTCGATGAAAAGAATATGCGTTGCTGCTGTCCTTTTCATCAGGAAGACCATCCATCGTTTATCTACAACAAAAAGGCATATAACTTCAGGTGTTTTGGCGCTTGTGGTCGCAGCTATGACCTTCTTGATGTGCTGATGTACAAGGGGGCAACCTATGTGGATGCTTGCAAGAAGCTATTCGAGTTGGCTGATATGCCGTATCCGTTGGGAGAGCAACACGTCAAAACAAAGCGGTATTACAAGTATCCGAAAGAGGTCGAATGCGCGGATAAGTCCGCCATATATAAGTACCTTGCACAAAGACACATCAGTGAGCGAACGGCAGACTATCTTGACATCCGGCAGGACGATCGCGGCAATCTTGTTTTTAACTACTATGACGAGAACGATGTGCTGACGATGGTGAAGTATCGCCCGGCCAGAAAAATCAGACACGGCGAGGCAAAGAACTGGTGTCAGCCCGGAGCAGATACGATTCCCCTACTCTTTAACATGAACCGCATCAATCCAGAGCAGCCGCTCTTAATTTGTTCAGGCGAACTTGATTGTGCTGCGGCAATCGAAGCCGGATGGTCAAACGCGGTGAGCATCCCGCTCGGTGATGGGAATGTCGAGTGGTGCAAGGTCTGCTATGACTGGTTGGAACAGTTTTCATCCATTATCATTTGCCACGACAACGATGAATCTGGCATGAAATTCCTGAAAACGGTATCTCCAATGCTTGGAGCGTGGCGGTGTAAGGTTATCAATCTGCCGGAGCACGTTGATATCGACGGCGAGAGCTATCCTGTAAAAGACCTAAACGAATATCTATATCGTTGTGGTAAGGATGCTGTTTTGGAGCAGATTTTGTCTGCTGAGGATACGCCTGTCCCTTCAGTCGTTGACTTGTCTGACGTTGAGCCAACAGAATATGAAGACGTGGACGGCATTACATTCGGCCTGAAAGCTCTTGATGATGAACTCATGCGCCTGTTTTTCGGTACACTGACGATTATCAGTGGTCAGCCGGGCAGCGGCAAGAGCAGTCTGCTTGCTCAGTTAATTTGCAATGCCGTAGACAACGATATTCCGACGTGGCTGTTTTCCGGTGAACTCCCGAATGGCGTTGAAAAATCGTGGCTGAACTACATCTTTGCTGGAAAGCGCAATCTTGAAAAGGCGGTGTCTCGTCGAGGCAATGAGTATTGGAAGATTCCAACCGCAGCTCGTGTCCAGATGAACATCGCCTACAAGAATAAGTGGTACATCTACCGTGACGATCACGATAATGACCTTGATGCGCTGATTTCTTCCATGACCGACGTTGTTCGCAAGTATGGAGTCAGATGCTTGATTCTTGATAACTTCATGTGCATTGATACGGATATGGAGGCAGAGGAACTTCGAGCACAGACGGCAACCGTAAAGCGCCTCATCGAGTTTGCAAAGAAATATCAGGCGGCGGTTATTCTTGTTTGTCATCCTCGCAAGATGGACAGCACGGCAAACGTAGGCATCTACGACATTGCCGGTTCTAGCAACATCGTCAATCTTGCCCATAGAACGATTGGTCTTCGGCGCGTGACGCAGGATGAGAGGGATAGCAAAGAAAGACTGTCTCCGCGCAAGAAAGAACTCATGAAATATGACGTTATTGCCACGGTTATCAAAGACCGAATGTTTGGGCGGTCGAATATTGATAAGGGTATCTACTACGATCCTGAATCACGACGGTTCTTTACGGATGCAGAGGAATATGGACGCCAATTCTCGTGGGATACAAAAAACTATACAGAACCGCTCCCCTTGCCCCCGCAGCTTGAGGCTGAGAATGAAGAGGACGAGGTCTTTGGAACGGTGGAAACGGATGGTGACGATGTGTAAGATTTTTGAGATTACTGATGCATATACCAGCAATTTTGAGATCAAAGCGTATGAAAATGGTATGTGTGTCCTTGACATTATTCTAAACGATTATAATGTCGATGGAGCCTGCAAAGTTCTTGAATCCCTAGGTTATCAGTTGTCGTACAGAGAGCGTTAATAAAGGGATAATTGCGATAGATTGCATGAAATTGGTGGTGTCGATAGATAGAGATTAAAAATGTGAATTTGTTTTATGGTGAGTGCGTGGATTATATGAGGACGTTCCCTGATGCGTCCGTAGATATGATCCTTTGCGACTTGCCGTATGGAACATCTGCCTGCAAGTGGGATTCCGTTATTCCATTCGAACCTCTTTGGGAACAGTATAAACGTATTATTAAATATCGTGGAGCGATTGTCCTATTCGGTTCTGAACCGTTCAGTAGTGCATTACGAATGAGCAATCTTGATATGTACAAGTATGACTGGAAATGGGAAAAACCTTCAGGGGCAAATTTTTTGAATTTTAAGTACCAGCCAGCAAAAGTTCATGAAGACATTATTGTTTTTGGTATGGCTCCAACGTCGTATGTCAAGAGCGGAATCAATATGATTTACAATCCACAAATGGGTTCTGGCAAGCCGTATGAAGGGCTTTCAGGGAAGCAGAGGAATGATTACGGGAACAGTTCTGTTCGTACACCAATTAAACAGGTCGTGAGTAAAAACACTGGGACTCGCTATCCTCGTTCTATTCAGAAGTTCACTTTGGATAAGGACAAATTTCATCCTACGCAAAAGCCAGTTGCTCTGTTGGAATATCTAATTAAGACATATACCGATGAAGGAATGACTGTCCTTGACAATTGTATGGGCAGTGGCTCAACCGGCGTTGCTTGTGTGAACACGAACCGTAAGTTTATTGGTATTGAACTTGATGAAGAATATTTTTCAATCGCTTCGAACCGGATTGCTGAAGCAATGCAAGCTAAATCTCAAGAAATTGCGTGAAAGAAGCTGGTGATTTAATAGATAATATCGTTATTGATAGAATCTGGGCTATGCCTAATAAGAACACTTTTGAAATCAAGCCTATTCATGATTTAATCACTTCTGAAATGACAGATGGATTGTGGATTGACCCATTTGCAAACAGAAACAAATTTGCGTCAATCACGAACGATTTAAACCATGATTATGATACCGACTACCATTTGGATGCTTTAGATTTCTTACGGTTGTTTGATGATGATACTGTAGATGGTGTCCTATATGATCCGCCATATTCACCGCGTCAAGTAAGCGAATGCTATAACCATGTTGGGTATAATATTACGCAAGATTCTACGAAAGCGTCATTTTGGAGCAATCATAAAAAAGAGATTTCTAGGATCGTTAAAATCGGTGGCAAGGTAATTACTTTCGGATGGAATAGTGGTGGAATTGGGTACAAATATGGGTTTGAGAAACAGCGAGTCCTTTTAGTTCCTCATGGCGGATGGCACAACGACACTATCTGCACTGTAGAACTAAAAACTCATGAGGAAGAGAGAGTGCAATGGTAAAATTGTTCAACTATAGAGGATGGCAAGCAGAAGTGCGACCATCACCAGAAGATGGTGGGTATTACTCCGGTTGTATTGAAGGGACTTATCACATGATGCTTTTTGGCGGAGATACGCTTGAAGAGGCAAAACAGTGTTTCATGGATGCAGTAGATGAATACATTGAACGCGGCATTCTAAATCAAGAGGATGTGTAAAAATATCGTGAAGAAAGGCGGTGATGCCTATCTCAAGCAAGAACTACTGCACATACCATCTGCACACGGAATTGTCATTGCTTGATAGCGTAACAAATTTTCAAGATTACATCAATAGAGCGGTTGAACTGGGACAAACAGCGATTGCTTTTACAGAGCATGGCAACGTATATCAATGGGTGGAAAAGAAAATCGCTTGCGACAAAGCAGGTCTGAAATACATCCACGGGTGCGAAGTATATCTCACGGAGAAGTTGGCAGTCACAGACCCATGCACCGGTGAGCAAAGTAAAGTAAGAGACAACTACCACACTATTTTGCTTGCGAAAAACTATGCTGGTCTGCAAGAAATCAACACGCTAATCAGCCGCTCGTCTGACGCGGATCATTTCTACTACAAGCCAAGAATCACGTTTGATGAATTCCTCGGTACGTCAGATAATGTTATCCGTATCAGTGCTTGTCTTGCCTCTCCCCTGAACAAATTGTCGATCATGCATCCAAGGTATTTTGAGCTTTTGAAGCATTACAATTATCTTGAGATCCAGCCACATGATTATCAGGAGCAGGTAGATTTCAACCGGCATCTTGCCGAAATGTCTGCTGAATATGGAATCCCGCTTATTGCCGGAACGGATACGCACAGCTTGAACCAATACAAGGCTGAATGCCGTAGTATCCGACAACTAAGCAAGCGGATTATGTTCGCGGACGAGGACGCATTCGACCTGACATACAAATCATATGATGAACTGGTCGAAATGTTCCGAAAGCAAGATGCGCTTCCCGAAAAATTGTATCTTGAAGCAATCGAGAATACGAACCGCATGGCAGAATCCGTAGAGCCGTTTGAATTGGATTTTTCGTTCAAATATCCGATTCTATATGGCGAACGGGATGGCGATATACTCAGAGAGACAATCAAGAAAAACTTTGAAGCGAAGATTGCAGACGGTGCTATCACACCGGAGCAAATTGAGCCGTTCAAGAGCGCGGTTGACGAGGAACTGAGAGTTTTTGATAAAATTGATATGTCTGCCTTCATGTTATTCATGAGCGAGCTTGTCACTTGGTGTAAATCGCATGATATCCCGATTGGATTCAACAGAGGTTCATGCGGCGGTAGCCGAGTCGCTTATATCACAAACATAACAGACTTGAATCCTGAAAAGTGGCATACCGTTTTTTCACGATTTGCTTCAGAAGCACGAAAAGAAATTGGAGATTGGTTTTCGGTTTCCCCTTACAGTAATGTATTGAATAAAAACGCAGTGAACCGGTAAATGCCGGGTGTGTGGCCTATGGAGAACAACAGCACCGCAGGAAATGGCGGCTTGAGGCCATGCTAACAGGGAACGCCTAAGTCAAATGATATGGTAATCCTGTGGCTTAACAGGCTCAAACGACTATCCCATTGTGGGAGTAGATGCACGGTGAAATTCCGTGCATCGAAGTGCTGCGCCCCTCGATATGAGGGTGAAGATATAGTCTATCCCGACTCATTTCAGAGTGTTAAAGTACCATGAAAGTGGCGGTATCAGAGATCGACATTGACGTATCCCCGTCCGATCGTGATAAAGTATATGAGTACATTATCAACCGATTCGGACAAGAGAAAACAGCATACATTCTTGCCATTGGCACGACAAAAGACAAAGGCGTCGTTGATGACGTATGCCGTGCTCTCAGCATTAAATGGGAGCGAGAAAATTGCGAGGATGAGCGTCCGTTAAAAGCAAGAATCGCCGAGTTGCGTGGCGGCGGAGAGAACCTGAAGCACAACAAGGATGAAATCAGCGTCCTAACGAAGCAGATATCAGCAATGAAGGCCAGAAACGAGGCAATCAAAGCAGATAATCCTTGGACGCTGAAACTCGCCGCCTCTATCAAGAATTTGTACGATTCAAATCCGGATGAGGCAAAAAGCAAATATCCTGAAGTCTTCTATTACTTTGATGGCCTTGTAGGCACTGCCGTTTCACAGTCCATGCATCCGGCAGGTATCGTAGCAAGCCCTATTACGCTGCGTGACAACTACGGTACGTTCATTTCTGATGGTAAGGAAGTGCTTCAGATTGACATGGATTGTGTTCACGAAGTTTCACTCGTGAAATATGACATACTAGGGTTGAGTAACATTGAAATCATTCGTGATGCTTACCGGCTTCTTGGTCAGCCGTTCCCGAAAGCTCATGAAATCGACTGGGACGATAAAGCAGTCTGGAAAGATATGCTCCGCTCACCTGTTGGAATCTTCGAGTTCACCGGAGACTACGCTTTTCAAATGTTGTGTAAGTATAAGCCGAAAACCATTTTCGATATGAGCCTTGTAACGGCAGCTATTAGGCCGTCTGGCGCGTCGTACCGTAACGACTTGATGGAGCACAAGACACATCACAATCCATCGCCGATTATTGACGAACTCCTGAAGGAGAACAACGGGTTAACGAGAAGCCCCTACACACAGCAATGTGTGTAGCAAACCCATTGAATTGCTGGAAAATCCTAAAGCTCATATAGCTACAACGTAGGTGCGTATAGTGCCAGGCGTGAAAGCCGTGAAAGCAAAAAGAATATATGAGATGGCATATGGTCAAATCCTAAGTGCTTTGACAATGGAGAACCAGCAGCCAAACCGGAAACGGAAGGTTCAACGACTAAGTGGTGTGCAAGCGATTGGCACATCCAGCGGTGGGCATCCATAAAAGGATGATGATATAGTCTATTATTTGCTGAAAGGCAAATGGTGTAGCGACCGACATCTGATTTTCAGTTCTCGTTTATCAGGAGGACATTATTAAATTTCTTCAGGAAATCTGTGGTTTTACAGGGTCGGAAGCCGATGAACTTAGACGTTGTATCGCCAGAAAGGACGAAGATGCGCTGAAGGCAGCGTTGCCTAAAGTCCTTGATGGGTATTGCTCTAAGTCTCCGCAACCTCGTGAAATTGCAGAAAAGGAAGCCAAAGAGTTTATTCAGATCATCGAAGATGCATCGAGCTATATGTTTGGGTAATTGATTTGCTCATTTCTTGTGAACCAGATTGTTCATGGGTGTACCGCACAAGCGGTGCTAACGGTATCAGTTGAATAAGACCGCCGTATGAAGTCCTACAGGAAGATATGCGGCAATAAAGGGACGAAGCCACTGACTAAGAGAGCCTACGGTCTGTGACGCAGATAGCAGGCAATACCGTGCTAAGTTGATAGTTTGTAACCAGTATAACTTTTGGGAAAAACTATCAAAAAGTGTAACGACTATCCCATAAAGGGAGTACGCTAGAGGATGAACTACTGGCGGAAGTGCAAGAACAGCGTAATGCTGAAGATATAGTCTGTGCTGTTGGAAACAACAGAATCAAACGACAATCATAGTATCGGGTACTGCATGATCGGGTATCTTTGTGCTTACCTTCGTTATTATTATCCCGCCGAATTTATTACGGCGCTTCTAAATAATGCAAAGACGGACGATGATGTCAAAGGCGGCAGTGAGTTGGCGCATCTCTATCATATTAGTATTGTTCCTCCGAAATTCGGTATCTCAAAGGACAAGTACCAGTACGATAAAGATACAAACGTCATTGCAAAAGGCATCGCAAGCGTCAAGTTTATGAGTGCTGCGATTGGTAATGAGCTTTATGCGCTTGCGCATGACAACCGGCCTGAGACGTTCATGGATTTGCTATTGCGTATCGACAATGAAACGTCCTTAAACTCGCGTCAGCGCGACATCCTCATTAAGGTTGATTATTTCTCCGATTACGGCAATGCCAAAGAGCTACTTCGGATGGTAGAGGTTTTCTCGTTCTTCAAAAACGGAACGATGAAGAAAATCTCTAAAGAGAAACTGTCTGCACAGTTTGAGAAAATCGTGAGGAAGTATTCTACTGACGTATCTAAATCAGGCGCGCCCGCGAAGTCTTATACCATCCTTGATATGCATGGGCTGCTGAACGAATTTGAACGTAGGATACGCGACCTGCATATTCACGACTTCGATTACAAGTCGAAAATGCAAAATCAGCTTGAAAACATGGGGTATATCGACCTTACAACCAACAAGCTGGAAGATCGTCGCAAACTTATGATTATGGACATCCGTCCTCTTATCGGTAAAGAGGACAAGCAGATATGGGGCTATGCTTTGTGGACTCGGTCAATCGGCAGCGGTAAAACGGCTCGTCTGACTTTACGTGCGAACATCTATGACCAACAGCCGGTTGCAAAGCATGACGTGATTTTGGCGACAGATGTTTCAAAAAACTACAAAGGGTACTGGTATCTGAACGCATTCGGCTACGTCATATAAAGTTATCCGAAATGCACATTTTTTTGTTGACACAGGCCGAGACATGGTGTAATATAAGTATGTAGTTAACCGAAATGCCGTTTTGCTAAGTGACATTTTCTCATTCGGACGGGCTGTCCAGAATATTGGACAGCCCATTTCTTGAAGCACCACTTATCCGAAATGCATAAAGTAAATGGTTGGAAGGAGCAGGTCGTGAGAAAGGAAACAATTTGGCAGGTGGTCATCACGATTTTAATTGTGGCGATGTGTCTTACCTCATACACAATGAAAATTAAAGATAAAATGACCAAACAGCAGAATGATATTCAGGCAGAGGCCGTAGCAAGCGACGCAGTTGAGACTCCGGTTGAGGAGGTCGAGCAGAGCGATCCGGAGGACGAACCTGCAATGTTTGTAAGCCCATACGCAGGCATCTCGCTCACAGAGCACGAAGCAACGCTGATGGCGAGAGTCGTTTGGTCTGAGGCTCGTGGAGAATCCTATGACGGTCAGGTGGCGATTGCACAGGTCATTTTGAACCGTTATCTGAAAGGCTACGGCAGCTCAATTACGGACATTTGTTGCGCGAGAAATCAGTTCGCTGTTGGGCACACATACACGGAGAAGCAGTTGCAAGCAGTGTGGGATGCCCTGTCTGGGTATGATGCATTGTCTGGCTACTCGCAGTCAAACCAAAATAGCACAGAGGTGGTTTACTTCTCCACTGGTTGTTTGCGGTATGGGAGCTACTTCTGTACAATCGGCGGTCATGTTTTCCGCACATATAGTTAAGGAGGGTTTATGGGTAGAGTAATTATTCAAGAGTTCACTTGCAAAAATCCGATCGAAATGATTGGAATGGAAGCTGGTGTTTGCTATGGAGCTGATACCAGTGATCCAGAGAAAAATTATAAGCGAGGCATCGATTGCCTTGAAAGCGGTCACGGTCGAGCCTTCGAGTTCCCTGATGTGTACATGATCCTAGACGGCTACTCTGCACGTGTTATCCGAGAATGGTACACACATATCGGTTGTTTGCCGACTCGCCTACAGAGCAGCACACGGTACATCGATTACGAGCACGGGTTCGACTATTACATTCCCGATAGCGTGAAGAAAACGACAGCGACACTCACCGTATACAAAGAGATGATGGACTCCATTGCTAAGTATCTTGCGTGGCTCGTTGACCTCGGTGTGCCGAAAGAGGATGCCGCAAATGGTCTTCCGCTCGGCATGACCACAACGATCGTTGACAAGCGAAATCTGCGCAACCTGATTGATATGTCTCACCAGAGAATGTGTACCAGAGCATATCATGAGTTCCGAGATTTGTTTCATGATGTAGCAACAGCACTTTCGGAATACTCAGAACAATGGGCGTACATCGTGGATCATTATTTTGAGCCAAAGTGTGAATATCTCGGCTACTGCAACGAGAAAAAATCGTGTGGCCGTAAAGAAAAGAGGGAATCCAAATGAGAGTCGTATGTATCTCCGGCAAGGCCGGTAGTGGCAAAGATGAAGTCGCTCAGGCGATGAAAGAGACATTTGAGGGCTATGGCGAGAACGTGCTAATCGTGCATTTCGCAGACCTATTGAAGTTTATCTGCGAAAAGTTTTTCGACTGGGACGGTAAAAAGGACGAGGCCGGAAGGACTTTGCTCCAATATGTTGGAACGAATAAGATTCGCTCAAAATCACCTGATTTTTGGGTGGATTTCATCGCAAATATGCTTGAGATGTTTGATGACGAATGGGACTATGTCCTGATTCCTGACTGTCGGTTCCCGAATGAGTTTGAGGTGCTTGCATTTTACGGGTTTGACGTGAATCTCGTTCGTGTAAATCGACCTGCCTATATGAGCTGCCTTACAGATTTTCAGCAGGAGCATCCATCGGAGACTGCGCTTGATGATTATCCGTGGGACTGGGTCATTAAGAACGACGGGACGATTGAAGACCTCCGTGCAGAAGCAATCAGTCTGGCATTTGATATGCTGCGAGGTGTCTGGCATTGACGATCCTGTTTGATGCTGACGATACTGCTGAGAATCTGCTTGAATGTTGGGTCAACACGCTCAATCGACGGCACGGGACGTCTGTGAACAAAGACGAGATTACAGAGTGGGATATGACGTTGGCTTTCCCGACATTGAGTCCAGAAGAAGTATTCTCTCCTTTATATGAGGACGATTTCTGGCAACAGGTCACTCCCCTCCCCGGCTGTATTGAGTATCTTCAGCGGTTGATTGCAGACGGTCATGAGCTGTACATGGTCACAGCTACGGACTACAGGACTTGTCGTGCGAAGATTGACAGGTTGCTTGAGATTTTCCCGTTCCTGTCGCAAGACCACATTATCATTTGCAACAACAAACAGATGATCCGTGGAGACATCCTGATTGATGATGCCCCGCACAACCTCATTGGAGGGAGATATCGAAAAATCCTCATGTCAGCACCACACAATCGTGATTTCAACGCCGCTGCACATGACATCTACCGGGCAAATTCGTGGGATGCCGTGTATTCAATTATAAAATCGTTCGTGATGAAGGATGAAGTCGAGAAAATCCTCTTCTCTTTCATTCCGGAAGATAAATAAATACAACAAGGAGGAGTGTCGATGCTTGTAACAAAGCGAGATGGACGTGAAGTACCGTTTTGTAAAGAGAAAATCGTTGACGCGATCAGTAAGGCAAATGACGAGGCAAAATTATCTGGGGTGGATCATCTCTCTCCAATTATGATTTCTGCTATCGCAAGTGAACTGTATGCCAAATTTAAGGTTGATGGGCACGCAATCGCTGTGGAGGACATTCAGGACGCAATCGAAATGGCCTTGATGCAAAAGGGCTATTACGACGTTGCCAAAATCTATATCCGATACAGATATGAACGTCAGCTCTACCGGAATGGCAATACAACGGACGGTAAAATCCTTGCTATCGTAGATGGTAGTAACGAAACCGTAATTCAGGAAAATAGCAACAAGAATCCAAAGATTGCTGCGACACAGCGCGATTATATCGCTGGCGAAGTAAACCGCGACATTACGAACCGGCTTCTGCTTCCGAAAAGTATTAAAGACGCACACGAACACGGCATCATTCATTTCCATGACCAAGATTATTTCCTTGAGCACATTATGAACTGTTGCCTCGTGAACCTTGATGATATGTTGCAGAACGGCACTGTGATTAACGGAACACTGGTTGAAAAGCCGCATAGCTTCGCTACGGCATGCAACATTGCAACACAGATTATGGCGCAGGTGGCGTCAAATCAGTATGGCGGTCAGTCAGAGAGTCTTGCACATCTTGTCCCGTTCATTGACATCAGCCGTCAGAGAATCCGTAAGAACGTTGAGGATGAGCTTCGGGACGTCGAATGTGGGTCTGACACGATTGAAAGAATCACAGAAGACCGGCTGAAAGAAGAAATCAGACGCGGCGTCCAGACAATTCAGTATCAGATCAATACGTTGATGACTACGAATGGTCAGACGCCGTTTGTGACTATCTTTATGTACCTTGATGAAGTGCCTGAAGGTCGTGCAAGAGACGATTTCGCAATGCTCATTGAGGAAGTTCTGAATCAGCGTATCGAGGGCGTAAAAAATGAAAAGGGCGTCTGGATTACTCCCGCCTTCCCGAAAATCATTTACGTTCTTGAGGAAGATAACATTCACGATGACAGCAAGTATTGGTATCTGACGAAGTTGGCAGCAAAATGCACTGCCAAGCGCATGGTGCCGGACTACATCTCTGAGAAGAAGATGAAAGAGCTGAAAGTAGACGAAAACGGAGACGGCCACTGCTATACTTGCATGGGATGTCGCAGTTTCTTGACACCATACATTGATGAAAATGGCAGGCCGAAGTATTATGGCCGCTTCAATCAGGGCGTTGTGACTATCAATCTCGTTGACGTTGGTCTTAGCGCAAACAAAGATTATGATCGATTCTGGAAGATTTTCGACGAGCGCCTTGAGCTGTGCCATAGAGCACTGAAACTGCGCCATGAGCGACTTGAGGGGACGGTTTCTGACACGTCGCCTATCCACTGGCAGTACGGCGCGCTTGCTCGCCTCAAAAAGGGAGAGACGATTGACAAGCTGTTGCATGGTGGCTATTCGACTATCTCTCTTGGCTATGCTGGCCTGTATGAATGTGTGAAGGCGATGACCGGCAAGTCGCATACCGACCCGGAAGCAAAGGAATTTGCACTGTCTATCATGCAGCACATGAACGATAAGTGCGCAGAGTGGAAAGCGGCAGAGAATATCGCCTACTCCCTCTATGGATCTCCTATCGAAACTACCACCTACAAGTTCGCTAAATGCTTGAAAAAGCGTTTTGGCGTTATTCCGGGCATCACAGATAAGAATTACATCACGAATAGCTATCACATTCCTGTTACGGAAAAGGTTGATGCTTTCGGGAAACTCGGATTTGAATCTGAGTTCCAGCAGTTGAGTCCTGGCGGCGCGATTTCGTATGTGGAAGTTCCGAATCTAACTGGCAACATTAACGCTGTGCTGTCCGTAATGAAATTCATCTACGACAACATTATGTATGCTGAGCTGAATACGAAATCCGACTATTGTCAGGTCTGCGGCTGGGATGGCGAGATTGATATTGTCGAGGACGAAAATGGTAAGTTGATTTGGAAGTGCCCGAACTGCGGGAACGCAGACAAATCAAAAATGAACATCGTGCGACGCACTTGTGGCTATCTTGGCACGAACGACTGGAATCAGGGTCGTGTACAGGAAATCAAAGAGCGTGTGCTCCATCTCGGAGATAACGACGAATGAACTACATGAAAATCACAAAGCACGACATCGCTAACGGCGAGGGCATCAGAGTTGTACTCTGGTGCTCTGGCTGTACGCTCCACTGCAAAGAGTGTCAGAATCCGCAGACATGGGATTTTAATGCTGGTAAGCCGTTTGATGATACTGCGAAGCAAGAACTCTTTGAAGCGCTCGACCATCCGTGGATTCAAGGGCTTACGCTGTCCGGTGGGCATCCTTTGGAGAAAGAAAACATTGAATGCGTGCTTTCACTTATTAAAGAATGTAAGATACGCTGGCCGGACAAAGACATTTGGCTATACACGGGCTTGAAACTATCCTTAGAAGACATTTGTCATGTGTTGCGTGACTGCGACGTTGTTGTTGACGGCGCGTATGTGGACGATCTGCGTGACATCTCTCTGAAATTCAGAGGGAGCAGCAATCAACGTCTGATCGACGTGAAAAAGACGATTGAGAATCAAGAGATTACATTATGGGGTGAATAAGAAGTGCCCTCATTAGTCGAAATGGAAAGGATGAGATACATGGATAACAATAGCACAACTACGACTACGGAAATCGAATATATCCGTCAGGAGAATGAAGCACTCCGTGCCGAAGCAGCAGCCCTTACTCGCAAATTGGATCAGACCATCGACGAGTCAGTCGTTTTGAAGTTGGAACATCAGCTCATCAAAGAGTACGACATTTGGGAAGCCATTGGGGATGAAAAGTTGGAAGGGAATATTCTGGCAAGTGTCGCTGGCGTAAATGATCTTGCAGATATGTTGTGTAAAGCGATTAAAGAACGCGTGACCTGTAAATAAAATGAAAACTTTTATTATTGTTGCACTTCTATATCCCCTTTTTCTTTCTGTGGTTATTGTAACTGTTCAGTTTGTCGAAGCGGCTGTAGAAATTATCAAAAAGTTTTCTAACAAGGCCAGACGTAAAAGCAAAAAATATTGGGTTGCCTTTCCATTTAAAGTCGGCGATAAAGTTTGGATTTCAAAGCCTTGCCTTATTGGATTTGAAATGGCTGAAGCGAAAGTCCATAGCGGAACGGTTCGTGGAGTTAGTAAAGTGGAGGGCGGCATCTGTATCTCTTTTAGTCCGGACGAAGATCCAGAACCGCGTATGTGGTCAAATTATGCGCCAAAAGACGTCTACCTTACAAAAGAAGAAGCAGAGCGAGCTTTTGAACGAGAGCATAAGGATGTTGAGAAATGAGTAACTTAAAATTTATCGCAATTGTGAATTTAATAGTTCAGGTCGTATTTATTTCGTGTGTTGCCGCTGCTGCCATTTATTTCAACCGACCGACATTGCTTTGGTGGTGGCTGTTAGCGCCGCTCTTCTGTTTCACGTATTCATCTACGAGAGATGGTGATTAAAATGTTATTTGAAAATTGGGTGCGGAAAGAGCAAATCATTGTCAAAAAGTTGTTTGAAAAACAACATCCAAAGGAGACTAATATGGACGCTGTAAAATTTATTGTCAAACAGGCGCTAATGTGTAATTCGAATATTGAAGGCATCATTGGGTGCGAAAGTTGCGGTTTAAATAATAGCGAGTATTGCATAAAACTGTGTGATGGTTTAATCAGCCGAGCGGGAGCTGAAGAAGCCGTAAGAATCGTGGAAGCATGGGCAGAAGCCCACCCGGCAAAAACAAGACAAGATGCACTGTTAAAGATGTTTCCAAATAGTCAATTAGACAAAAATGGTGCTTTAAATGTATGTCCAGCTTGCTTTGATGCTAATTATCGCGGTGAATCTCCTAATGAATGTAGCGACCTTCTGCGAGACTGTCTGGATTGCCGTAAAGAATACTGGTTAGAGGAGGTCGAGTGATGGACGCGCTGAAATTTTTCAAAGAATGGAACCGGATGTGTAGTTCGTCTAACGAGTGCGCAAAATGCCCATTCAACGGTCAAAAATGCGATCTCATTCGAGGCATTATGGAAGAACATATTGCCGCCGTTGAGCAGTGGTCGAAGGAGCACCCGCGCAAGACGCGACAGGACGTGTTTCTGGAACAGTATCCGGGAGCTTGGGTCGATGAAGACGGGTGCTTGCGTATATGCCCGAATGGAATTTCGTCGTGGCATCGCAGCGAAGATGGGGAATGTATCACCGCGGATAAATGTGCCGATTGCCGCCATGAGTTTTGGATGCAGGAGGTGGAGTGATGGAGATTAAAATAGAAGATTATCTTAGTCCAGAAGAAATCAAAGACATTTGCAAAGATGCTTTATATGAAAAAGTTAGAAATGATATGCAGGGACTGAATGTCAACGATATCATTGCAAACATTTCTTATGCAGAAGTTGAAGCAATGGTTGATGCATATGTCGGTAATGATAATTTTTGTAAGACGGAAATTCCCAAGAAGGTACGCGCTGTGATTGAGAATCTTGGGACTTATTCTGTATTTAGAAAAGCATATGGCTGGGAGCAGAAAAATAGTGTGGCATATGACATCATGGAGGAAGAATGTCGCGCCGCAAGACCGCTTATTAAAAAAAGTGTTGAACGAATCGTCGATCAGTACGACTTCCCGCAGTTAGAGAGAGACGAAATCATGTATACGATTGCTGACGTCTTGACCAATAGGCTCTTGCCGGAAAAGGATATCAAGTGATGGATTGTTTCAACTATAATTGCCCATTTCGTAACAACACAACGAGTTCTTCCAAGGGATTAAATTTTGTAATGATTGTCTCCGCTCGTTGTGAATGCATTGCTTGCCCGAATAGATGCAAAGCGTCTACTGCCTACGCAAGCAATCACACATTGACGGACGATGAGTTCGCAAAATTGAGAGCGAACATGAGCCGCGATACTAATTACGGAATCGGGAATGGCTGTTAGGAGGCGAACATGATGGAACGGCTTACTGAACGGAATAACTGCACCATGCACGAGAACGGCGTTTGTTGTACACATTTTCTTAGCCCTGAATGTCATGAGGTTTCTGGCAACTGCTCCGCCGGATGCAAATGGGAAGAAGTTGCGTGGAGTACCCTTGCAGCATATGAGGATTCCGGCTTTACGCCAGCAGAAATTAAAAGCCTATATGCTGAATGGGATGTTATGATGTCTACCCTCAACAGCATTGGCGGCGGGTACACCCGCTTGCGTGAGTTGGCCGAAGCAGCTAGAGACGGACGAGTGATAATCACAGATACCACGGATACAGATATTGCTCATGATGGCCTAAAACTAAAATACAGAGTATATAAGGCAGAAAATAATGCGCCAGTAGAAAATTGCTTTGTGTTGCGGCCGATGAAAGATCGAGCAGCACGGATTGCAATGGAGGCATATGCTAAAGCGACAGAGAACAATAAGCTTTCTGAGGGCATTTTTGACGTGTTGAAGATTCTGGCGTGTAGTTAATTATAGAGGTGACACTATGGAGAAACTGACGTTTGATGGCAATTTTTGCGACATTGCTCAGTGCTGGGAGCTGCCGTGTCCGCATGGTGGTAGCTGCACACAGCGGAAAGTGTGGGAAAAGCTCAAGGCTTACGAGGACACGGGGCTGACACCTAAACTTGCGCAAGAAACCGCAGAATTTGCAATATGGGTACACGAGAATGGCCTTGAAAAGATTAAAGAATGGATTAAGGCCGACAAGGCGGGACGGCTGGTGGTGCTACCGGCTAAAACAGTGTACGAGCTTGTATGGGACGCTGGGTCAAATTGTGACGGAATTTGCCCTGTGTCCATCGACGGTGTTGGGTGCTGCGACTTTTGCGATGCTGGTGAGTTATGCATTTATGAAGTACCTTGCAAGCAAGAACATATCGGAAACATCGGCAAGACCGTATTCCTCACCCGCGAGGAGGCGGAGAAAGAATTGGAGGAAATGAAGGATGGCAATTAGCAAATCAAAGCGTGAAGCGGTCTACCGAAAGTATAATGGCCACTGTGCGTATTGTGGGCGCGAAATCGCCTACAAGGATATGCAGGTAGACCATTTTCAACCATTGAGGGCGTGGGGGATTGAGGACGCTGGAACAGATGACCTTGACAACCTCATGCCAGCCTGCCGAATGTGCAATCACTACAAGCGTGCAAATTCACTTGAAACTTTTAGACGGTACATCGCAGAAATTCCGCGAAAGCTGCGCGAGAACTATATTTACAAGGTCGGCGTTGTTTATGGCAATGTCATCGAGGACGAAAAACCGATTGAGTTTTACTTTGAGGCGCAGGAAAGGAAGGAGTGCCATGATGAAAATCGGATGTGTTCAAAAATACAGTGACCCTTGTCATATCAAGAATGACAGGTTCAGGCTTATTGAATGCTCTTGTACACGCCGAATTTCCAGTAAAAGCGACAGAGTGTATTCTAAGCGTTTTACGCCCCTTGATTACGAGGAAATTGTGAACAACGCAAGTATAATGAGGGAAAATCCAGGAATCATCCTCGTACAAGAGGCATTTTTGCTCGATGACGAATTGCGAGAGAAAGTAGTAAAGTGGGTTGAATGGGCAAATCAGGCAAAACCTAGTGAGTATGACCCATTTGCAAAGGAGAATTAACAATGCCTGACCTGACATACAAAGACTGCTGGAGCTACATCGCGCCGCTGATACCGATCAGCGGCGAAACATCGCGGAAGCTCTACGAGATGGTGTTTCTGGCGCTGAAGGAAGCGGATGAAAGGAGAAAGAAGGATGGCTGAACCATTCAAGTTTGAGTACACCATGCCGTCATTGGACTGGTATGAGATTATCAAGAAAACAGTTAGCCCGGATGATTACGACTATTTTGAACTCCAGTTGCGGCATGGGCCGTGTTGGTGGCTGGTTGGGCACAAGATCGACAGTGAATGGAATAACTCTGCGAAAGAAATTGGCCGCTTATCAAGAAGGGATGCTGTCAGGTTTATCGAGTGGGCTAAACGTAAGCCCCGTGGGAGCAATCTTGCAGAGATTTTTGCGATAAGCGCTGAGTTAGACCTCGTGGGCGAAATCAGCAAGTTAGTGGAGGGATTGAAAGATGGCTAACTACTTTGACTGTGCTGCGCTGATGGGACAGCTTACATCAGCCGAAATGCAGAGGAAGCTGAAGCAGGCGTCTGGCGCAGAGGCGTATAATGAGTTTTTGCTTCTGTTGAATGGCGCACCGGTTGCCGACGTTGCGCCGGTGGTGCACTGCAAGGACTGTGCCCATAGGACTGAGATGGGTAATTGCGGGCACCCACGCTATCATGGGATTTTGCCGCCAGCGCACCCCTATGATTTTTGCAGCTACGGCGCGAGAATGGACGGAGGTATAGAATAATGCGAAACCCATGTAAGGACTGCATCTATTATCACAAGGAGAACAGAACTTGCCAGTCGAAGAAATGCGCTACTGGTGGTAGTGGGAAAGTATCTTGGATTGATAAATTGTTTTGTTCCCCATGCAAAAAAGATGGACGGTGACAGCGATGAAGTGTGATACGTGTATTAACGCACGCGCCATCCTGTCCGAAAACGGTTGGCATCGTGTGTGTAACTTGTCAAGCAAGTCAGCTTTGAGATGTATTACTGGCGAAAAAAGCCAATATACAAAGTTTCATGAGAAAGAGAGTTGTAAATCTTGAAGGCATGGCTCGTCAGAGAGAAAGACGAATTTGTCGCAACAATCGTCTTTGCAGAAACAAGAGGTCAAGCAAAGGTTGCTGCGCAATGGACAGATGCTTGCGACGGTGTAGATTTCATGAAAATCGAATGTCTTAGGATGAAAGAAGCGGACAAGTATTATAGGTTTGGCAAGTCAGAACTAGACTGGGATAATCCAAAAGACCGAATTGCGATGGTCAAAGACTGTGGCTTCACTTGCGATTGGGAGGCGCGCTCGGTAAATGAATGCGCGCAATGCTCTGCCAAGGAGTTTTGCGACGAAGCAATAGAATAAATTATCCAAAATGCACATAAAGAGAGGGACATAATGAAAGAGACAATCAACATTAAGTATCTTACAGATAGCATTGACAAGTTGACGTACATCGACGGCAAATCCGATTGGATTGACCTGCGTGCAGCAGAAACCGTAGACATGGATCCGATGGAATTTAAGCTCATTCCGCTAGGTATCGCAATGCAGCTCCCAGCAGGTTATGAAGCCCATGTGATTCCTCGCAGTTCTACCTTCAAAAACTTTGGGATCATTCAGGCAAACAGCATGGGACTGATTGACGAGAGCTATTGTGGTGACAACGACCAGTGGTACTTTCCCGCTATTGCCTTGAGAAAAACGACCATCCTCGCAAACGATCGTATCTGCCAATTCAGAATCATGAAGCATCAGCCGCAAATCGAGTTCCGCGAGGTGGACAACCTTAATAATGAGAGCCGTGGCGGGATCGGTAGCACAGGCAAATGCTGATGTGCAAATGTGGCGGCATGCCGCAGGACTTTGAAATTTTTGAGCGTGGACGGGACAAGCCATGTGTGGTGGTCTGTTGCCCCGTTTGCAATCAAAGGACGCCAGCGTGCGAAAATCCGGCCAATGCGTGGCTGCTATGGGAAAGGATGACGAGATATAGCACTTGACGCTTTGTTTTCGTCAAAGAAAATGGATTGGGAGACGCCACAAGATTTCTTTGATGAAATTGACAATGAATTCCATTTTACATTAGATGCGTGCGCGAATGAAACGAATCATAAATGCGATAATTTCTTTTCTGAATCAGATGATGGGCTGAAACAAAATTGGGTGGGGCAGACAGTCTGGTGCAACCCGCCGTATGGTCGTGAGATCGGCAATTGGGTTCAGAAATGTTCGCAAGAGTCAAAGCAAGAAAACACTACTGTTGTTATGCTGATTCCAGCTAGAACGGACACGAAATATTTTCACGAATATATCTACAATAAACCAAATGTTGAAATTAGGTTCATAAAAGGACGATTGCGCTTTGTTGGCGCGGCAGAAAATGCGCCATTCCCAAGTATGGTTGTTGTGTTTAGATGAGAGGAATTTAATGGAACGTAAACTTTTTTTCAAATACGGCAAATGTGTAAGTGTCGTTCAGACGCTTGATGCTAATATGTCTGACGAAGAAGCACGTCATGTTGCGTTTGCGGCAATTAACAAACATTGCAAAGAAGAAAATGAACCGGTCTACTATGTGCGAATGTGGAATGGTGGGAATTCGACTATGTTTGATTTCGGCAGCCATAGTGAGTTTTTCATGCTGACTCCAAAGATTGAGGTGGTGTGAATCATGAGAATTCTAGTCGATTCTATGCCTGAGAAGACTGATAGCTGCCCATATGCAAATCGTGTTCCTTCGCTTTCACACCAGAAAACATTTGTGTGCGGACTCAATCAAGACCGAGATGTTTGCAGAGGTGTCGGCAAGTGTCCTGTGTTCATGTCGTATGATGAGTTTAAAAACAGGACGTATAAGCAAAGCAGTCATAAACCTATTGCGAAATGCAATCACTTTGTTGAAGGTGTTGAGAAATATCACATGACGAATCCTTTGGAAATTCTTGACTGGTATCGCAACCTATATTATCAGGAGGACTGTCATTCGGAACAGAGAATTATGGCAGAAGCAATAAATAATTTGTTCATGAAATATAAAGATGCTTTTGGACGTGAAAGCGAGGCTGGTTAATGGGATATTGGGAATATGATACCGGATACTACGAACCGTCAGAGTTCGATGAAAAATGCGAAGAATTAAAAGACTATCTCCGTGATAGCGTAACTAAAGAACTGAAGGAAAAGCTCGAAACGCTTCAAAAGGAAAACGAGCATATGAAAGACATCGTGGATAATTACGATGCAAAGGTCAGAGAACTTGAGGCGGCAAAAGAAAAATTCAAGTTTGATGAGCGGAATCTCAGAGATAAGATTAGAAGCGAGGTCAGACGAGAACGCTTATCTAAACTTCTGGAAGATTTTCAGACTATGTTATATCAAGTCTTAAATATTGGTGTTGAGCAACCGAAATGCGATAAGTGTGATGCAAATAGGATGATAGAATTTTTCTCTCCATCTGGTCAACGATACACAGAAAAATGTCAATGCGCAAAAAGGCTGCCGCATTTCGAGGTTAGACAATCCGACTGCTCAGAGTTCAAGCTGATGGGTGATAAAATATGCGGTTGGTATTCTCGACGCGATTTGTCGAATACGGAAGAGTATTACGATAGCAGCGGAGAGTATGTTGCTGACAAAATGTACGATGGTCGGGATTTTGCGTCAATCGACAATTATTACAATGTGTATTTCCGTGACAAGGAAACAGCACAGAAATACGCAGACTGGCTGAATGATAATGAATGCAAAAAGCAATAATAATCTTAAAGGGGTGATTGTTTGATAAATACGAATAATATTGTTTTGAATAATGCTACTTTCCAGATTCACAGAGTGTTTTCTGGTAATAACACCGTATCAGAACTTGTGGAGAGCAGATTGCTCTCCACAAAAAATATCAAGTCGTCTTTGACAGAACAGAATGCGAATAGTATAATGAATGAAATGTGCTCTGTCCTGCCGAAGGAGGTTTCATGAGTTACAACAGAGCAACTGCTTTTGCTTATCTTAGACTGTCTCGTGAAGAATCTAAATCTAACGAGTCTACGAGTATCGCAACACAGAGAGTCATCGTAACGAATTATTGTAATCAACACGACATTACGCTTGTAAAAGTGTTCTCAGACGATGGTTGGTCTGGTGGTAATTTTGATAGGCCGGGTTTCCAAGCCATGATGCGTGAGCTTGAAATCGGCGCTGTCAATATGGTCATCACAAAAGACTTGTCTCGTCTTGGAAGAGATATGCGCGAGTCTAGCTACTATGCAGAGCAATTCTTTCCTGAACATGGTATTAGATACATCGCTATCGCTGACAATTTTGATACCGATTCAGATAACGTAATGGCTCCGTTCCAGTTTGCAATGAACGAAGTGTATCTGCGCGATGGATCGCGTAAAGTACGAGACGCGCTCAAGAGCAAGCGTGAACAAGGTGAATACTGTTGTTGCCCACCATATGGGTACAAGAAAGCTCCAAATAAAAAAGGCGTTCTAGTACCAGATGAAATGACAGCACCCATTGTAAAGAGAATTTTCGAAGCTGCTGCTAACGGAGATTCATGCCGTACAATCGCCATTGCTCTCACGAATGATGGGGTTATCCCCCCATTGAAATATCGCGTGCTATACAGAGACGATTTCAGCGACGCCGGTGCCGCCAAAGCCTCTGACGAGTGGAATGGAGAGACTGTACGACGGTTATTGAAGAACCCTGTTTATCTTGGTCACACTGTTCTTGGTAAAACCAAAAAGGCCAGTATTAAATCGACGAAGAAAACGAATGTCCCAAAGGAAAATTGGGCGATAACCAAAAATACGCATGAGCCGATAGTCTCAGAAAAATTGTTCGATTTAGCTCAGGCTAATTTGGGCAAAAGGACAAAGATATACATGGATTATGGTCGTGTCCGTAACAATATTTTCGCTGGCATCGTGTTTTGTGCGAATTGTGGGCACGCTCTTTGTTCCAGTGGCACTGTGTACAAAGGAGAACGTTTGAAATACTGGTATCTCAGTTGCACGCACAAGCGAAAGGACATTCAGAATCCGTGTACGGGCGTCAGCATCCGATACGGTGATTTCACGGAAGCTATTAGGCAAGACCTTAACAGCCTAATTGATTTGAGCGATGATGAGATTCATGACTTAGTTCAAGATGTCATGAACAAGAATGCCAAGGCAGATAATTCACAGTCGATAAAGACTCAGTGCGAAAAAGCAAAAGAGAGAATCAAGACAATAGATAAAATTATTGCGAAACTGTATGTAGATAATGCTGAAGGCAAGATTGATGATGATCGGATGTATGGCATGGTCAAGAACTTTGAAAAAGAGTCAGACGGATTAAAAGCAACCATTGCAGAGTTGGAGAGTCGGTTGCATCAAGAACCAAATGCAGACGATTATGAAAAGTTCTTTACTCTTGCAAAATCGTATACGCACATTGACGTGCTTGACAGAGATACAGTTTTAACGTTTATTGATCGTATCGAGGTCGGAGAACGTAAAGTGCAAAAGGGCTGTGAATCAATGCGTTATCCGCCATACAGTCAAGAAATCAGAATCTTTTATAAATTCATCGGGGAAATTGCTGAGTTACAAGAAAAGGACTTCCCAATCGCGGCGAATGGTTGACGTACAGACGTACATTTCAATATGTAGCTACTACACCAACCGAGGTGGGCGTGAACCTCAAGCAGGGTTACAACGGTGATCTGACGTCCCGTCAGGCCGGCAGCATCGGCGGCCAGATGGTCAAAAAGATGATCGCCGCCTACGAAAACGGCATGCAGTAATCTGAGCAAAACCGAAAAAAGCAGGGCCGCGGAATTCCGCGGCCCTGTTTCCTATCTGCATCTATATTATTTCCCGGGATAGACAGCAAAAAACGCCTCGATCGCGGCGGCCGGGGCCGTGCACGAGCCCTGGATCATGGTCGGCTTGCCGCCGCCGCGGCCGGAGATGGCGGCATTGATGGTCTTTGCCTCCGTGCGCAGATCGACCGTGCGGCTGCCGATGATATAGCGGTAGCCGTCCGCATCGCTGCCGGTAAAGGCGGCGCAGACGCCGCCGGCAAGCAGCATGCCGGCATTGACGAATTCGCGCATGGCGACCGGATCGTCAAAGCGGTCGATGACGCAGATACTGCCGGGCGTCTCCCGCAGCAGCTGCAGCCGCTGCGCGTTGAGGCAGCGCTCCAGCTCCGCGGCCGCGGCCTTGCGCTGCGCGATCTCATCGAGCAGGCGCTGCACGGCCGGGACGACATCCGCCTGCCGCACGGACAGCTGCGCCGAGAGCGCCGCGACCTGCGCGCTCTTTTCCCGATAGTCCGCCTCCGCGTCCGACCCGCACAAAATCGTCACGCGCACACCGCCGCGGTGGCGCATGAGCGACGTGAGCTTGATCGCGCCGATCTCGCCCGTGTGCGACACGTGCGGCGCGCAGCAGGCGCAGACATCATAGCCCTCGACGGTGACAATGCGTATATCCTCTTTCAGGTCGAGCTTGCTGCGGTACTCCATGTGCGCCAGCTGCTCCGGTGCCGGGTACTCTGCCCGGATCGGCACATTGCGGTACACTGCCTCATTTGCCAGCTGCTCGATGTGCATGAGCTGCGTCCATGTGAGCTCGCCGCTATAATCCATCGTGATCGCGTCTTCCCCGAGGTGGAAGCCAACGTTGTCAAATCCGTATTCCTTATGGATTAGCCCGGAGATAATGTGCTCGCCCGAGTGGCCCTGCATGCGCCGGAAGCGCTGCGGCCAGTCGATCTGGCCGCGCACCTGCGCACCGGGTGCGAGCGGCGCGTCCGTATAGTGCACGATCGCATCCGGCAGCAGCTGCACATCCAGAACGCGCGCGCCGCCGAGCACACCGGTATCGGCCGGCTGACCGCCGCCCTCCGGGAAAAACACCGTCTGATCGAGCACGACGGCATAGCGCGCCCCGTCCGGGTCGCAGCGCAGCACGGTCGCAGAAAAATCACGCCGGTGACTGTCGAGATCATATAATTTCCTGGTCATGGTCAAATCCCCCATTTCTCATAGCAGTATAGCAGGAATTTTCGTTGTTCTCAACCCTTGCTTATTTGTGTCGAATATCGTATTCTTGTGCCAATAACATAAAAAGGTGATAATTATGAACCAGAAACTCAGAAATCTCGTCTACACCGCCATGCTCATGGCGCTGTGCTGCGTGGCGACGCTCGTCATCAAGATCCCGACCGTGACCGGCGGCTATCTCAACGCCGGCGACATCGTGGTCGTGCTCGCCGCCCTGCTGGCTGGCCCGCTCTACGGCGGCGTGGCTGCCGGTTTCGGCTCCGGTCTGGCGGATGTGATCTCCGGCTACATGAGCTACGCGCCCGGCACGCTCGTCGTCAAAGGGTGTGCGGCCGTGGTCACGGCGCTGATCTTCCGCGCCTGCCGCAAAAAGTCCTTTGGCTTCGCGCTGCTGAGCGCCATCTGCGGCGAGATCATCATGGTGCTGGGCTACTTTGTGTTTGAGGATTTCATTCTCGGCTATGGCGCAGCCGCGGCGGCAGAGATCCCGGGCAACGCCGCGCAGGCCGCCGTCGGCATCGTGGGCGGTCTGGCGCTGTACTTTGCGCTGAGCAAAGTGCCGCAGATCCGCGATTTCTCCGAGGCCGCGCTGGCAAAAAAGCAGAAATAAATCCACTCCATACGCAAAACAGCCGCTCCCGATCGGGAGCGGCTGTTTTTCTCGTTTTTACACCACGCGCACGCGGATGACCTCCGGTATGCGGTCAATCTTTGCCACCTGATCGTCATCGAGGCGGCCGTTGAGATCAATCATGGCATAGGCGTATGCGCCGTAAGCCTTGTTGATCATGTTCTCGACGTTCAGGCCCGTGCTGCAGGTGATCTCCAGGAACTGGTTGAGCATCGTCGGCACGTTCTGGTGCAGGATGCACACACGGCTGACGCCCATGCGCTCGAGCGTCGCGTCCGGGAAGTTGACGGAGTTTTTGATGTTGCCGTTGGCGAGATAATCGTAGAGCTCGCGCGCGGCCATGACGGCGGACTTCTCCTCGCTCTCCGGCGTGCAGGCGCCCAGATGCGGCAGCGCGATGATATTGTCGACGCCGACGACCTTTTCGTTAGGAAAGTCCGTGACATACTTGCCGACGCGGCCGGAGGCAATGGCGGCGAGCATGGCGTCGTCATCCACGATCTCGGCGCGCGACTCGTTGATGATGCGCACGCCGTCCTTCATCTTGGAAAACGCCCTGGCATCAAGCATATGGAACGTCTGGTCCGTGTACGGCACGTTGATGCTGATATAATCCGCCTTGGCATAGATGCCGTCGAGGTTCACCTCGTGCTTGACATCGCGCGAGAGCCGCCACGCTGCGTCCACGGACAGGTACGGATCATATCCGCAGACATTCATGCCGAGGCTCACGGCAGCGTTGGCGATGAGCGCGCCGATCGCGCCAAGGCCGATGACGCCCAGCGTCTTGCCCATAAGCTCGGGGCCTGCAAACTGCGACTTGCCCTTTTCAACGAGCGCGGGAATGTCCTTGCCCCGGCCGTTGAGGCTCTTGACCCAGTCAATGCTGCCGAGCACATCGCGCGACGAGAGTACGAGCGAGCAGAGGATCTGCTCCTTGACCGCCTCGGCGTTTGCGCCGGGCGAGTTGAACACGACGATGCCGCGGCGGCAGCAATCCTCGAGCGGGATGTTGTTCGTGCCGGCGCCGGAGCGCGCGATGGCAATCAGGCTCGGCTCAAAGGCATAGCTGTGCAGGTCGGCCGAGCGCAGGATCAGGCCATCTGGTGCCTGTATGTCCTCCCCGACGACGCAGCCGCGCTCTTCGAGCTTCTGCAGGCCATAGGGGGATATATGGTTCATGGTTTTGATTTTATACATGATGTTCTACCTCAAACTGTTTCAGATAATCCACGAGCGCGTCCACGCCCGCCATCGGCATGGCGTTATAAAGCGAGGCGCGCATGCCGCCGGCAACGCGGTGGCCCTTGAGATTCAGCAGGCCGCGCGCCGCCGCGCCGCTGATGAATTCCTTGTCGAGCGCATCGTCCCCGGTGCGGAACGTGACGTTCATATCCGAGCGGGAGCCCGGCTGCGCACAGGGATGAAACAGCGCGCTGTTGTCGAGAAAATCGTACACCTTTGCGGCGCGCGCATGCTTGAGCTGCTGCATGCCCTCCACGCCGCCCTGCCGCTCCAGCCACGCGAGCACGAGACCGAGGATGTAAATGCACCAGCACGGCGGGGTGTTGTACATAGAGTCCTTGTCGATCATGCGCTGATAGCTGTACATGACCGGTGTGATGGGCAGCTCATGCCCGGCGAGACTGCGGTCAACGATCGCAACCGTCAGGCCCGCAGGGGCCATGTTTTTCTGCGCGCCGGCGAAGATAACGCCGTATTTTGACACATCGACCGGGCGCGAGAGAATGTCCGACGACATGTCGCACGCGAGCGGCACGCGGCCGGTCTCCGGCACGTACTGCCATTCGGTGCCGTAGATCGTATTGTTGGCGCAATAATAAAAATAGGACGCGCGCGCATCGAGCCTCAGCTCGCTCTGCTGCGGGATACGGGTATGGCCGCAGGTGGAGGTGTCCGCCGCAATGTGCACCGCGCCGTATTTCTCGGCCTCTTTGGCCGCGTTGCCGGAAAAATGCCCGGTCACGGCATAGTCCGCTGTCCCCTGCTCGCCCATCAGATTGAGTGGGATCATGGAAAACTGCGCCGTGCCGCCGCCCTGCAAAAACAGGATCTCATGTGTGTCCGGCACAGACAGTGCGGCGCGAAAACGCGCCTTCACATCCTGGAAGATATCCGAAAAAGCCTGACTTCGGTGACTCATCTCCATCACGGACATGCCCGTGCCATGATAATTGAGCAATTCCGCCTGCGCCTGCCTGAGCACTTCCTCCGGCAGGACCGACGGTCCAGCAGAAAAATTGAATGTTTCACTTCGGGTCACGGAAATCGCCTCCAGGGGTCAAAATTCATCGCATACAGCACATTCTGCATGGATTGAGAAAAGTCTAACACGTTCCGCAAAGCGCGTCAAACCAAATCCCCCACAAGCATTTGCCCGGAAACGGCAGAGATTTTGACATTTTTCACAAGTCCGCGCAGATCGTCCCCCGCAGCGCGCACCAGACAATAGTTGTCCGAGTGTCCGACCCAGCTGCCGTCATGCTCCGTCTCGAACAAAACGGGCAGCGTCTGGCCGACCTGCTGCACCAGATAGCGCTGCTTGCAGGCATCGGCCACGCGCTGCGCCTCATGCGCGCGCGCCGATTTGACCGCGTGGCTGAGCTGCTCCGGCATGGCGTCCGCCTTCGTGCCGGGGCGGCGGGAGTACGGGAAAACATGCACGGCCGCAAAGCCGACCTGCTCCAAAAACGCCACTGCGGCCGCCTGATCTGCCTCCGTCTCGCCGGGGAAGCCCGTGATCATGTCCGCCGTGAGCGCACAGCCCGGGAAATACCGCCGCAGCCGCTCGACGCAGGCGAGAAACTCTGCAGTATTATATTTGCGGTTCATGCGCGCGAGCGTGCGGTCGCATCCGCTTTGCAGCGAGAGATGGAAATGCCGGCAGACCTGCCCGGTCGCGGCGGCGCGGCGGCAGAAGTCCTCCGTGATGACCGTCGGCTCGATCGAGCCGAGGCGCAGACGCATCTGCGGCGCGGCGGCGGCGACCGTCTCCACGGCGTCGGCCAGCGTCAGCTTACCCGGCAGATCCCGGCCGTAGGACGCGATCTCGATGCCGGTCAGCACCAGCTCCCGATAGCCCTCGGCGGCCAGATGCGCCGCCTGACGCGCCATTTCCTCCAGCGGCAGACTGCGGATGCGGCCGCGCGTATACGGGATGACACAGTAGGTGCAGAAATTATTGCAGCCGTCCTGGATCTTCAGCATCGCGCGCGTGCGGCCGTAGGCCGCGCCCGCCGGCAGCGGCTCAAAGTCAAAGCGCTGGAACGGATTATCCACGCACGTGACGGGCGCGTGCTCACGGAACACACGCAGAATGTCATCCACAAACGCCTGCTTGCTGCCGCTGCCATGTACCACGTCGGCGCCGATGGACGCCGCGTCCTCCGGACTGAGCTGCGACCAGCAGCCGCACACGGCGCACAGCGCCTGCGGGTGCTCCTCGCGCAGCTTGCGGATCATCTGGCGCGACTTGCGCCCGCCCTCCGCCGTGACGGCGCAGGTGTTGACGACGATCAGATCGACCGGCTCACCGTCCGCTGCGGCCGTGAAGCCGTGCGCGTGCAGGAGCGTTTCGATTGCCTGCGCTTCATACTGGTTGACCTTGCAGCCGAGGGCGGTTATAATATAGTGCATAAAAACATCTCCAAATCGAGGTAAGTGATCATGGTTTATCTGGACAATGCCGCAACGACCCGTGTCTGCCCGGAGGCAGCGGAGGCGGCAGTACATATGATGACGGAGTGCTTCGGCAACCCGAGCACGACCTACAAGCTCGGCCGTGAGGCCAAGGCCGCCGTGGACAAGGCGCGCGGCCAGATCGCAAAAGCGCTCGGCTGCCAGCCGGACGAGGTGTATTTTACGTCCTGCGGCTCCGAGGGCGACAACTGGGCGCTCATCTCCGGAGCGCGGTACATGCGCCGCCGCGGCAAACACATCATCAGCTCCGCCGTGGAGCACGACGCGGTGCGCAAGTCGCTGGACTTTCTGGAAAAGGAGGGCTACGAGATCACGCGCCTGCAACCGGACGGCACCGGCGCCATCCCGCTCGAGGCGGTGCGCGCGGCGCTGCAGCCGGACACGATCCTCGTCTCGCTCATGATGGTCAACAACGAGACCGGCGCCGTCAACGACATCGCCGCCGTCGCCCGGATGCTGAAAGCGGAAAACAGCATTGCCCTGCTGCACACGGACGCCGTGCAGGGGTTTTTGAAAGTGCCGTTCTCGGCCAAAACACTCGGCGCGGACATGATCACCATCAGCGGTCACAAGATCCACGCGCCGAAAGGTATTGGCGCGCTCTACATCCGCAGCGGACTGAAACTGCCGCCCTATATCCTTGGCGGCGGGCAGGAGCGCGGCATGCGCGCCGGTACGGAGGCCACGCCGCAGATCGCCGCCTTTGGTACGGCGGCCGAGATCGGCAGTGCGAAAATGGCGCAGGCCACGAAAACCATGGCCGAGCTGCGCGCCCACGCCATCGACCGGCTGACAGCCGAGGTGGACGGTCTTGTCGTCATCGGCGGCGGCTCGCCGCACATCCTCAGCATTTCCCTGCCCGGCTACCGGAGCGAGGTGCTGATGAACTTCCTCGAGGCGCGCGGGATCTACACATCAAAAAGCTCCGCCTGCAAAAAGGGCGGGCGGAGCCATGTACTCGAGGCGATCGGGCTGCCGGCGAACGTGATCGACGGCGCGCTGCGCATCAGCTTTTCGCGCTACACCACGCGGGAAGACATCGACGCGCTGTGCGATGCACTGCGGGATGCAAAGCAGTCCCTCTTCCCGTCACTTCACTGAATCATCCTTTGGATCCTTGAGCGATTCGTCCGGCACCTCCTGCGGTAGGCGCACCGGCTGCATCGTAGCATCGTCGATATAATCCAGATCCATATATTCTGCGGTCTCCGTCTGGAGGCCGCGTTTTTTCAGCCCGTGATCGACCAGCCGCTCCAGGCCGGCATAGATCACGACGAACACCGGCACGCCCAGCAGCATGCCGATGAAGCCGAACAGGCCGCCGCCGAGCAGGATGGCGAACATGATCCAGAAACCGTTAATGCCGGTGGAATTGCCAAGGATCTTCGGGCCGATGATATTGCCGTCGATCTGCTGCAGGACGATGATGAAGATGACGTAGATCAGGCACTTCATCGGCGAGACGAGCAGAATGATCAGCGCCGTCGGCACCGCGCCGATGAACGGGCCGAACACGGGGATGATATTCGTCACGGCGACGATCACGCTCACGAGCACGACATACGGCATGCGCATGATCGCACAGCAGATATAGCAGATGACGCCGATGATGGCGGAATCAATGACCTTACCGCTGATAAAGCCCATGAACGCCGTGTCCGTGAAGCGAATGGCCTTGAGGATGCGCTTGGACGCCTTGACGGAAAACATGCTGTAGAGCACCATCTTGGACTTTGCGAGAAACAGCTCCATATTCGACAGCACATAGCAGGCGACGACGAAGCCGATGAGCACATCGAGGATCGCACGCAAAACGGCATAGATGCCGGTCGTCACGCTCGTGACCACCTTGCCCATGGACGGCAGCAGCGCGGTCTTCGCCCAGTCGAGCAGACTGTCGGACACATCGCCGGTCGCGGAGAGGAGCACTTCCTCTACCTCGGGATTGTTTTCAAAGAACTTGTTGATCCAGCCGGTGATCGTGTCATAGTACTCCTGATAGTTGAGCACGATGCTCTCAACGCTCGTATAGATCTGCGGGATGATGAGCCAGATGAGGGCGGCGATGATGATCAGGGCGACCAGAATCGAGAGCGCAACGGACAGGCCGCGCGCAAGCGAGGTGCGCACCGGTTTTTTCGGGCGGAGCTTTTTGAGCAGCGGCTCAAAGAGCTTGCGCTGGAATACCTTCGTCAGCGGCCAGAGCAGGTAGGCGATCACCAGGCCCCAGATGATCGGGCTAAGGATGCCGAGCAGCGAGCTGATCGCATCGCCGATGGATTTGCCGTGCTGCAGCAGCATGTAAAACAGAATGCAGCACGCGATCACGCCGAACGCCGTGATGCCCCAGCCGAGGTATTTGTTTTTCGGATCAAATCGCTTCATAAACCGTCTCCCCCATCGCGCCCGACAGCGCCCGCCAGTGTCTGTGATCAGTCGGATTTATTTTACTATCATGTGCCCGCACCGTCAAGCCGGTAATACCGGGCTTTTCGTACATTTGCGACACGGTGCGCCGTATCTTGACACGCTCTGAGCGCTTCGGTGTGCAAAAGCCTGTGTAAATTGTGGAGACTCGGACTACTTTTCCACGCGCCCCCGGCATAGGGTGATAAGGAGAAATCAACGGAAAGGGCTGAGCATATGAAACGATGGATCTGTCTGCTGCTGGCAGCGTTGCTGCTGCTCACACCCGCGATGGCGCTCGAGCAGCCAACGGACGAGGAGCTGAAGATATCCGCACCGTCGGCGATCCTGATGGAGCGCTCGACCGGCACGGTGTTATACGAGAAAAATGCCGACGAGCACCTGTCCCCCGCCAGCGTGACGAAGATCATGACGCTGCTGCTCATCATGGAGCAGCTCAACAGCGGCCAGCTCGATACGAGCGACATCGTGACCGCCAGCGCCCATGCCAGCTCCATGGGCGGCAGCCAGATCTGGCTCAAGGAGGGCGAGCAGATGAGCGTCGACGAGATGCTCAAGTGCATCGCCGTCAACTCCGCCAATGACTGCGCCGTCGCCATGGCAGAGCACATCTCCGGTTCCGAGGAGGCGTTCACCAAGCGCATGAACGACCGCGCGAAAGAACTGGGCATGGAAAACACGCAGTTTCTCAACTGCACGGGGCTGACCGACGATCCCGGCCACTACACGACGGCGCGCGACATCGCGTGCATGTCCCGCGCACTGCTGGCCCATCCGCGCATCCGCGACTACACCACCATCTGGATGGACACCGTGCGCGACGGCCGCTTCGGCCTCGCCAACACCAACAAGCTCATCCACGCCTACCCCGGCGCGACCGGCCTGAAGACCGGCTACACCCAGCAGGCTATGCACTGCCTGTCGGCCAGCGCCGAGCGCGACGGCGTGGAGTACATTGCCGTGGTGCTGCACGCGGAGAGCTCCAAGGCGCGCTTCGCCGACGCAGCGACGCTCCTCAACTTTGCCTTTGCCAACTATTCGCTCTATTCCGTCGCAGCCAACACGGTCATTCCGCCCGTGCGCGTACGGTTTGCCGAAACGGACAGCGTGCAGCCGGTGCTCTCGGGCACGGACGCCATCGTCGTGCGCAAAGGCATGGCCGCACCGCAGACGGACATCGCGCTCAACGAGGACCTGTGCGCCCCTCTGGAGCCGGGCGCGCAGGTCGGCACCGTAACCGTCACCGACAGCAGCGGCGACACGCTGATCCTGCCGCTGGTCGTCCCGGACGGCGCTGCGCGCATCTCGACGGCGCACCTCTGGCTGCAGCTGCTGCGCGCGCTGTGAGCGACAGATTTCCGGTTGCGAAATCCCGATTTTCGTGTATACTGGTGATATTCTTTAAGAGAGAGGGCATCGCAATGATCAAAGTGGATCTCTCCGGCGCGGCCGGATTTTTTGACCCCGCAGGGCCGGACTACGCGGCCGCTGCACAGGCACACCGCACGCTGCTCGAGCACACGGGCGCCGGTGCGGATTTTACCGGCTGGCTCGATCTGCCGGAGCGTATGCAAAGCGGAGAGCTCAAGCAGATCCTCGCCGCCGCATCCCGCATCCGCGGCCGCTCGCAGGCGCTGGTCGTCGTGGGCATCGGCGGGTCATATCTCGGCGCGAAGGGCGCCTTAGAGCTGCTGCGGCCGCGGCCGCAGCCCGGCGACCCGAAAATCCTCTTTGCCGGCAACTCCCTGTCGCCGGACGCGCTGATGCATCTGCTCGAGGAGCTGGGCGATCTGGACTTTGACCTGAACGTCGTCTCCAAATCCGGCACAACGCTCGAGCCCGCGCTCGCGTTCCGGATGTTCCGCGGCCTGCTGGAGGCAAAGTACGGTCCGGAGAAGGCCAAAAAGCACATTTTCGCCACGACGGACGCCCACCGCGGCGTACTCAAGCACATGGCGGACGAAGAGGGCTGGGAGACTTTCGTCGTGCCGGACGACGTCGGCGGGCGCTACAGCGTGCTGTCCGCCGTCGGCCTGCTGCCGATGGCCGCCGCCGGTATTGATGTACAGACCGTGATCGGCGAGGCCGGCGAGGCTTTCGCCGCCATGAGCGCGCAGTCGCCCGAAAACCCCGCCTGGCAGTATGCCGCCGCGCGCCAGCACCTGTACCAGCTCGGCAAGACGACCGAGATCCTCGCCTGCTACGAGCCGTCGTTCCGTTTCATGGCCGAGTGGTGGAAGCAGCTCTACGGCGAGAGCGAGGGCAAAAACGGCATCGGCATCTTCCCCGCCTCCGTGGAATACAACGCCGACCTGCACTCCATGGGTCAGTATATTCAGGACGGCCCGCGCACGCTCATGGAGACCGTCGTCTCATTCGAGCAGCCGCAAAATGAGTTCACCGTCCCGTTCGCCATGGGCGACCCCGACCGGCTCAACTACCTTGCCGGGCGCAAGCTCAGCGACATCAGCCACATGGCGCAGGAAGCCGTCAAGGCCGCGCACATCGCAGGCGGTGTGCCGAATCTGGAGGTGCGCGTGCCGAAGCGCGACGAGGCCGGGTTTGCCTGGCTCGTGTGCTTCTTCGAGCTGGCATGTGCCATTTCGGGCTATATGTCCGGCGTCAATCCGTTCGATCAGCCCGGCGTGGAAGCATATAAGAAGAATATGTTCTCTCTGCTCGGCAAGCCGGAGGCAAACTGAGAAAAGTTATCGTTGCAGTCGGCGCGAAAACGTGCTAATCTAGGCATAGGGTATCGCCCTGACTTTCAAAAGGAGTGTGATTGACATATGGTCCAACTGATCATGGGTCTCAAAGGTTCCGGCAAAACGAAGCGTTTGGTGGAAATGGTCGCCACGGCCGTCCGCGAGGAATCCGGTTCTGTCGTGTGCATTGAAAAGGACAAAAAACTTACGTATGACATTCCCTATCAGGCTCGCCTGATCTACGCCTGCGACTATGCGTACGCGATGGGCTCTTACGATTTCTTTAAGGGCTTCCTCAGCGGCCTTCATGCCGGCAACTACGATATCACCCATGTGTTTGTTGACAACTTCACGAAAATGCTATCTGAGGTCTCTGAGCCGCAGATCGCGGAGTTCCTGGCCTGGCTGAACGATTTCTCCGAGCGTGAGAACATTCAGTTCACCCTGTCTCTGAGCATGGATCCTGCGGTGACCGGCAGCGAGATTACAAAATATATGATCTGACATACGGCAAAACCGCCGCTCCGAACATCCGGAGCGGCGGTTTTTTGCGCGCATCATTCGGCGAGCTCGCGGTACATGGCCGCAGCGTCGTCTTTTTTCGCGTTTTCCGTGACGGCGAGCACTTCCACCTTCACGGTGCGCTGGCCGAAGGCGATCTCGATCACGTCGCCGACCTTCACGTCATACGACGCCTTGGCCGTCCGGCCGTTGACCGTGATGTGCTGACCGTCACAGGCATCGTTTGCCACGGTGCGGCGCTTGATGAGCCGCGAAACTTTCAGATATTTGTCCAGGCGCATAGGCATCCTCCTGTGAAAAACGCTCCGGGTCAGGCCCGGAGCGTTTGCATCGCTTATTTGGAAACAGCGTCCTTGAGCACTTTGCCGGCCTTGAAGACGGGCACGCGCGTCGCCGGGATCTCGATCTCTTCCTTGGTCTTGGGGTTGCGGCCGATACGGGAGCCGCGCTCCTTGATGTCGAACACGCCGAAGCCGACGAGCTGCACCTTTTCGCCGACCTCGAGGTTGGCGGTGATGGTGTCAAACGTCGCGTTGACGGCCTTCTCGCTGTCCTTCTTGGACAGGCCGGTCTTTTCGGCAACTGTTGCGATCAGTTCTGCCTTATTCATGATGGTAATCCTCCTACTTCATGTTTGTGTTGGCATATGCCATGATATAGAATTCCGCACGGGTCTCTCACTGCCGTGCAGATTTCTTTCCTTCGTTGTCCGCGCTGGCCGTCTGCTTGGCCTGCTGCCAGAGCGGCTGCATCTGCGCGAGCGTGCGCTGCTCGAGCGGCACGCCGCTGTCCGCCGCTGCGGCCTCCATGGCGGCAAAGCGTCGGATGAATTTTTCGCACGCGGCATGGGCCGCCTGCTCGGGGTCGATGCCCGCAAAGCGCGCCACCTTCACGGCGGCAAACAGCAGATCGCCCAGTTCCTCGGTCACGGCGTCCGCGTCGCCGGAGGCCACGGCCTCGCGCAGTTCCCGCGTCTCTTCGGCGACCTTGTCGAGCGCCGCATCCGCGTCCGGCCACTCAAAGCCGGTCCTGGCCGCCTTGGCCTGAATCTTTTCACAGCGCCAAAGTGCCGGCAGACTGCGCGCCACGCTGTCCATCGCCTCGGCGGTGGTCGTCTGCGCGCGCTCGCGCTGCTTGATCGTGTCCCAGTCCGGCGCATCCGGCTCGTCGCGCCGGAACACATGCGGATGCCGGTAGACGAGCTTTTTGCAGGCAGCGTCCGCCACATCGTCAATATCAAAATGCCCGGCCTCGCGCTCAATATCCGTATGGAACAGCACCTGCATGAGCACGTCGCCCAGCTCTTCCTTCAGGTGCGCCGTATCACCGGCGTCGATGGCCTCGCAGACCTCATACGTCTCCTCCAGGAAGTTGCGGCGGATGCTCTCGTGCGTCTGTACCTGATCCCACGGGCAGCCATCCGGCGAGCGCAGGAACGTGATGAGCGCCACAAAGTCACGCAGGTCATAGCTTTCTTTGCAGAGAAAATCTAACACAATTTTGCTCCTTCTGCAACCCTTTTTTCAAAAAACCATTGAAAATTCAGGATTTTTCGGTGTTATGTCATCTGATGTGCAGAACTTTTGCGAGCTTTTCGCCCTTCGGGATCAGCTGCAGATCGGCCAGCGTGATCGCGTGCGTTTTCACGACCGCGACCAGATACGTCACGACCGCGCAGACCATCGACACGAGCATGGCCAGCGCCATGCGCTTCCAGCTCAGGTCACCGCCCATGGCGGCGGACAGGCCCGCATACACGCCCCAGGCCACGACCGCCATGATGAGTGTGCTCAGCAGCGGACGCACGAGCGCCCGGCCGACATTCGGCCGCTCGCGGAGCGTTTTGCACAGGAAAATGTGGTTCATGGTGCAGATGACAAGATAGCACGCGAGCGTACCGACCGGCGCGCCGGTGATATTCAGCTCCGGCACCGCGATCAGAAACCAGTTGACCGCGATCTTCGCCAGGCCGCCGGCCAGCATGGAATAGACCGGGTAGATCTCGTGGCCGGTCGCCTGCAGGACCGCCGTCGTGATCAGTGAAATGCACACGAACACCGACGCAATGCCCAGCAGCATCAGCAGCGTGGGGCCGGCCGCATTGCTGCGCGGATAGAGCACGTTGACGATCGGGTAAGACAGCACGGCAAGCCCGATACCCATCGGCATGGCGACCGCCGCGGAGATGCGCAGCGCGGATTCCGCAATGGTCTTCGACTGCGTATACTTTCCCTGCACGACCGCCGCCGCAATGGCCGGGACGATGCTGATCGTCATCGGCGTCACGAAAGCGGCCGGGAGATTATACAGTGTCTGCACCTTGCCGTAAACGCCGTAGAGAACGTTTGCATACGACTCGGAATAGCCAAGCGCCGTCTGCAGGCGGTACATGATGAGCTTCGTGTCCACGAGATTGATGATGCTCAGCACACTGGAGCCGAGCGCGATCGGGATGCTGATACGCAGCAGCGTGACGAGAATATGTCCGGCGGAATCCGGCACATCTGGATCCGCGACCGGTTTTTCCGGATAGTGGCGGTGATAATAGATCGCCACATAGATCAGCGCAAAGGCGCCGCCCGCCGTGACGCCGAAGATCGCCCCCGCCGATGCGACCGGCAGACTCTTGCCCGCGCGCGTAAAGCTCCACGCGAGCACAAGACCGACGGCGACCTTGCCCACGACCTCGAGGATCTGGGAGACGGTCGTCGGCTTCATGTTGCTCATGCCCTGCGCATAGCCGCGGTACGTGCTCGTCAGATACACGAGCACGAGCGCCGGCGACAGCGCCCAGATGCTCTGCGCCGCGCGGACATTGTTGAGCATCCCGGCCAGCTCCGTCGGGAACAGGAACATGACCAGTCCGAGCAGCAGGCCGAAAATGGCAAACGTCAGCCAGGCCACGCGGAAGATCTTGCGCGCCTGCACGGGGCGGCCGAGCGTGTCCGCCTCGCTGATCATGCGCGAGAGCGCGACCGGCATACCCGCCGTGGCCATGTTGAGAAAGACATAATAAATATTATAGGCAACGGAGAAATAGCCGTATCCCTCGTCGCCGAGAATATTGCCGAGCGGGATCTTATAGATCGCGCCGAGGATCTTGATGACCACAACGCCGGCCGTCATCATGGCCGCGCCGTGGAGATAGTTCTGCTTGCTGCTTTCCTGCAAACCGCACTCCCTCCCCCGCTGAAATTTCACGTGCCGGTATACTTTACACTACCGGACAGAAAAAATCAAGGGAATGCAGCGCATTCCCCTGATTTGCGGTTTGTTTTTCCGATCACGCCTTGCGCACGGAGTCGATGTGGCGCGTCAGGTCGAGCATCTTGTTCGAGAAGCCCCACTCGTTGTCGTACCACGCCATGAGCTTGACGAAGTGATCGTTGAGCGCGAGGCCGGCCTTGGCATCAAAGATGCTGGTGTGCGGATCGGTGATGAAGTCGGAGGAGACGACCTCGTCATCGACATACTCGACGACGCCGGCCATCGGACCTTCCGCGGCAGCCTTGACGGCAGCGCAGATCTCATCATACGTCGCAGCCTTCTCGAGGCGGCAGGTCAGATCGACGATGGACACGTCCGCGCTCGGGATGCGCATGGAGGTGCCGGTCAGCTTGCCCTGCAGGGCCGGGATGACCTTGCCGACAGCCTTGGCAGCGCCGGTGCTGGTCGGGATGATGTTGCCGTGCACACCGCGGGACAGACGCCAGTTCTTCTTGGAGAAGCCGTCGACGACCTGCTGGGTGGCCGTGTCGGCATGGACGGTGGTCATAAGGCCCTCGACGATGCCGAAATTATCGTTGATGATCTTGGCCAGCGGCGCCAGGCAGTTCGTAGTGCACGAAGCGTTGGACACGATCTTGATATCCGGGGTGTACGCATCGAGGTTAACGCCGCAGACGAACATCGGCGTGTCGTCCTTGGACGGGCCGGAGAGCACGACGACCTGCGCGCCGGCGTCCAGATGATCCTGCGCCTTTTCCTTGGTCAGGAACGCGCCGGTGCACTCGAGCACATACTCGACACCCAGCTCGCCCCAGGGCAGGAGCTTCGCGTCGCGGTTGTTGAGCAGCGCAACGCGCTTGCCATTGACGATCAGGGCCGGGTTCTCGCCGCCCTCGCAATCGACCGTGCCGTGAAAGCGGCCGTGCACGGAATCGTACTTCACAGTATACGCCAGCTGCTCGGGCGTCTTATCCGGCGCGTTGACGGCGACGACCTCGATATCGTCGGCGCAGATCGCGGCGCGGAACACCAGACGGCCGATGCGGCCGAAGCCATTGATGCCAATTTTAATCATGCTCTATTCCTCCTGTTATATCTGCTGCGCACAGCACGCAGCGCAATTTCTTACAGCTATATTCTATAACAATTCCGCCGAAAGCGCAACCACATTCTTATCGGTGCGGCAGGCGGTGCTGGCCATTTGCAACAAATCTCCGAATTTTTGCGTGTAAAAACTTGTGTCTATTGACGAATTCTGCTATACTGTTTTTTAATACATCTTAGGGGGGATCGGAAAATGAGCAATACTTTGATCATCGACTCGCTCAACACGCTGTTTTCGATGAGCAACACCGCCGTGATCGGCGCGCAGGAGCAATTTGTCGCGTTTATGAACCCGGCGGCGCAGGAACTGTTTCGCGGCAACCGCACAAATCACAAACTCACCGAGCTGCTGCCGGCGCACATCACGGAGGCCACGGCTACGGAATTCGTCACGTCTGCCACGATCGAAAAGCGCCACGTCATCATCTCCGTGACATCGTTTGGTGCGTTTCGGCTGTTCTCGTTCGTGCCGCAGGATGAAAACGCCCTGCGGGCCGGCGCGCAGTTTGCACCGTTTCTGGCATCGCTCAACGCTTTCCGCACGCTCACGACGTATTTTTCAGACTACGCCATGCAGCTCAGCGACGTGCGCTTCCGGCGCAACGCCGCCGAATTGACGCAGTTTTACTACCGGCTGCTGCGCTTCACGCTCAACGCCTCCACGGCCTCCGGCCTGTACGACGGCACGCTTGCGTTCATGCCGCAGCTGTGCGACCTGGGCAAGGAATGCCGGACGCTGCTGGATAACATCCAGCCGATCACCGACGCCAACGGCATCGTGCTGGAGGTCAGCATTCCGGACGAGCCGATCAACTGCGCGCTCGACACGGCGCTCATCCAGCGCATGCTGCTCAACATCATTGCCAACTGCACGGAGCGCTGCAAGCACGGCGACCGCATCCGCTTTACCGTCACGCAGGAGGGCGACCACGCCGACATCACCATTCGGGATGACGGTGTACGCATCCCGCCGGAAAAGCTCGGGACGATCTTTATCCCGCTGCGTGTGACCGGCGTGGATTTTTCCGACCTGAGCAGCAACAGCTTTGGCCTGACGGTCGCACTCGGCATTGCGGAAAAGCACGATGGCACCATTCTCCTGGAGAGCAACGAATGGGGCGGAACCACGTTCCACGTCGTGCTCAGCACGGTGCTGCCGGAAACGAATCTCTTCCGTGCGCCGAAGGTGCCGTATGGTCACGCGCAGGAAGATCCCATCCGGATCTACCTGTCCGATCAAATGCCAAAACAGGAGCTGTAAGCAAACACACAGCATCACAACGGCGTGCCGCCCAAATGGGCAGCACGCCGTCTTTTTATTCTGCTGTCAGGTAACGCGCACGCAGCGCCGCCCGCTCGGCCGCGCCAACACCAAGCGCCTGCGTCAGAAAAGCGTCCACACTGCCGTATCGCTCCGCGACCGCATCGCGCGCAGCCGTCAGGAACGCCGCGTCCGCGCGGTCAAACGTGCGGATGACCTCCCGTTCCGCCTCGCTCAGGTCATAGTCCACGACCGCCGTCAGCAGACAGTCGGTCGAGGCGGCCATGCGCTCGTTGGTGATCAGGTAGTTTTCCACGATGACCGGCCAGTCCACACCCAGCGCCGTCAGCAGCAGCATCGTGCCGACACCGACGCGGTCTTTCCCCGCCGTGCAGTGGTAGAGCAGCGCGCCGTCCGTCTGCGCGAGCAGAAGCGCAAAAAACTGCCGGTAGTGCGCGATGGAGAATGCCTGCGTGACGAGACTGCGGTACAGTTCGCACATGAACGCCCGCTCCCGGCCGGCCATCGCTTTCGCGTGCGCGACGACGGCCGCATAGGGGTCGGCGTGCTCCTCGCGCGTCAGGCCGGCCGCCGCCTGCTGCACGATCGGGCAGTGGACATACTGCACGCCCGGCAGGACACGGTCCGGTTTCTGCTCCCGCTCGAGGTCCGTGCGGAAATCCACGACCGTGCGCAGCGGATATTCCGTAAGTGTCTGTGCGTCCGGCTCTGTGATGCCGGCAAGTTCGCCGCTGCGCAGCAGCAGGCCCGGCCGGATCGTGCGGCCATCCATGGTGGGCAGGCCGCCGAGGTCGCGCGCATTCGGCGCGCCGCGCAGCAGCCAGCGCTCAGAGGCCGAAGAGTTGTTTTCCATTTTGCAGTGTCACCTCCGCGACTTCTTCTGTGGTCATGCTCTTGATCTCCGCTATGCGCGCAGCAATGTACGGCAGGTTGCGCGAATCGTTGCGCTTGCCGCGGTTCGGTACCGGGGCCAGATAGGGCGAATCCGTTTCGAGCAGCATCCGGTCCGTCGGGCAGGCGGCGATCACGTCCAGCGCCTTGACGGCATTCTTATATGTGATCGGGCCGTCAAAGCCGAGGTACCAGCCGCGGCGCAGCAGCTCGCGCGCCATCTCCACGCTGCCGGAAAAGCAGTGGAACACGCCGCGCAGGCCTGGATAATCGCACACAATGCGCAGGCTGTCGCCGTGCGCCTCCCGGTCGTGGATGATGACCGGGAGATCCAGCTCCAGCGCCAGCTCCAGCTGCGCACGCAGCATGATCTCCTGCGTCGCCTTCGTGGAGGCGTCCCAGTAATAGTCCAGACCGATCTCGCCGATGGCGCAGACCTTGGGCTGCGCCGCCAGCGCGCGGATCTGCTCCAGACTGTCGTCCGTCCAGCCGGCGGCTTCCTCCGGGTGCCAGCCGACGGCGGCATAGACGAAATCATATTCCTGTGCGATGGCGACGGCGCGCGCGGACGTCGCAGCACAGTCGCCGGGATCCACGATGAGCGCGACGCCGCTCTCATGCACGGCGCGCAGCACCTCTTCGCGGTCGGCGTTGAACTTTCCGCTGTCGTAGTGTGCGTGGGTATCGAAATACTGCGTCATTCGGCGTGATAGGTTGCGGCCGGGCGGCGCTTATGCTCGCTGCGGCTATGGTAGCGATCGATGATGGCCTTGTCGTGCTCGCTGGCCTCGCCGGTGAGGATGTATTTGTCGATGGCGGCGTAGGTCACGCCCATCTCCTGCTCATCCGTCTGACCCTCAAAGAGACCGGCGGACGGCGCTTTGCGGATGATGTTTTCCGGCGCATGCAGCCAGGTCAGGAACTCGTAAATTTCCGTCACGGTCAGGTCGGCGATGGGATTGAAGTCATACGCGCCGTCGCCCCACTTCGTGAAATAGCCCATGTATGCCTCGCTGCGGTTGCCGGTGCCGGCGACGAGACGGCCCTCGGCCGCGCCGATGGTGTAGAGCGTGAGCATGCGCAGGCGCGGGGCGATGTTCGACGTCGCCATCTGGTTGAGCGTCGTGACGGCGGAGACCGTCTGCATGACGAGCTCCTTTTCCGCCGTGAGATCGACCGTGCGCGTCTCGATGTTGAACTGCTCGGCCACGGCCAGACCGTCGGTCATGTCCTCGCCGAAGTTGCGCTTGGAGGCGCACGGCATCATGATGCCGACCGTATTGTCGCACGCGGCCTTGCAGAGGATGCCGACGAGCGCGCTGTCCTTGCCGCCGCTGTTGCCGTAGATGACACCTTTGGCGCCGCTGCTTTTGAGCAGGTCGCGGATAAAGGCGACGCGGTTTTCAAATTCTTTTGCGTAATCTCGCATGATTTCCACTCCGTTTCTTTCGTTACTCCTGGATCATGTCCAGGAATTCAGCTTCCGTAATGATAGGCGTGCCGAGCGTGAGCGCCTTCTGATACTTCGAGCCGGTGTTTTCGCCGGCGAGCAGATAGGACGTTTTTTTCGACACGGAAGAACTCGTCTTGCCGCCGAAGCGCTCGATGATGGCACTGGCCTCGTCGCGGCTGAAGTGCTCGAGCGCGCCGGTGAGCACAAACGTCTTGCCGGCAAAGCGGCGGTCCACGACCTGCTCCCTGGAATCAAAGCTGACGCCCGCATCGCGCAGCAGGCGGATCTGGTGCTGTGATTGTGGGTTATCGAACCATGCACGCAGGTACGCCGCCGTCGTCGGGCCGACGTCAGGGATGGCCATGAGCTCTTCTTCCGTCGCCGCCATGAGCTTGTCCAGCGTGCCGAAGTGCATGGCCAGCACTCTGGCCGCCTTCTGCCCAACCTGCCGGATGCCGAACGCGCACAGCAGGCGCGCCATGCCGGCATCCTTGCTCTTTTCGATGGCGGCCATGAGATTCTCGGCCGACTTCTTCCCCATATGGTCCAGCGCCGCGACCGACTGCGGCTCGAGCGCATACAGCTCCGCCGGGGAGTGCACGAGCCCCGCCTCAATCAGCGACTGGCACAGCGAGATGCCGAGGCCGTCGATATCCATCGCCTCGCGGGAGGCAAAGTGCGCAATGTTGCGCAGCCGCTGCGCCGGGCACTCCGCGCCCGTGCAGCGCAGGGCCGCCCCGTCCGGGTCACGCACCACGGGCGCGCCGCACTCCGGGCAGGTGTCCGGCATATGAAACGGCACCGTGCCCTCCGGCCGCTTCTCGCGCACGACGGAGAGGATCTCGGGAATGATCTCCCCTGCCTTCTGCACGAGCACCGTGTCGCCGATGCGCAGGTCGAGGTTGTCGATGAAGTCCTGATTGTGCAGCGTGGCATTCGTGACGGTCGTGCCGGCCAGACGCACCGGCTCAATGACCGCCTTCGGCGTGAGCACACCAGTGCGGCCGACCTGCACGACGATGTCGCGCACGCGGCTCTCCTTCTTCTCCGGCGGGTATTTATATGCCACCGCCCAGCGCGGGAACTTCGCCGTGCTGCCGAGATACTGCCGCTGCGCGAGATCGTTGATCTTGATGACCGCGCCGTCGATGTCGAACGGGAACGTCTCGCGGTTGTCGCCGATCCAGTCAATGCGCGCGCAGCAGGCATCGAGCGTTTCACAGCGCTGATACGGCACGACCGGGAAACCCAGCGATGCCAGATAGTCCAGCGTTTCCGTGTGCGCGGCAAACGTGCGGTCGCTGTCAAACTGGAGGTTGAAGATGATGATATCGAGCTTGCGCGCCGCCGCGACCTTCGGGTCCTGCTGGCGCACAGAGCCCGCCGCCGCGTTGCGGGGATTGGCCAGCAGCGGCTGTTCGAGCAGCTCGCGCTCGGCATTGAGCGCTGCGAATACTTCGTGCGACATATAGACCTCACCGCGCACGATAAGCTTTGCAGGCGCGTTTTCAAGCGTCAGCGGCAGGTTGCGCAGCGTGCGGAGGTTTTCCGTCACGTCTTCGCCGGTGATGCCGTCGCCGCGCGTAGCGCCGCGGACGAACACCCCGTTTTCATACTCGAGCGACATGGACAGACCGTCGATCTTCGGCTCGACGCAATAGTCATGCGCCTGCGTGAGCGCACCGTCCATGCGCGCGCCGAACGCGCGCAGCTCGTCGAACGAGAATACGTCCTGCAGGCTCTCGAGCGGCACCTGATGGCGCACCTGCGCAAAGGTATTGAGCGCGTAGCCGCCGACGTGCTGCGTCGGCGAATCGGGCGAGGCGTACTCCGGGTGCGCCGCCTCGAGCTCTTCGAGCCTGCGCATAAGCGCGTCGTATTCAAAGTCGCTGATCTCGGGCGCGTCCTTCACGTAATAGAGAAAATTTGCGTGTTCCAGCTGACGGCGCAGCGTCAGGATCTCTTCGCGTACATCCATGTTGTCTACTCCACTTCCACATACGTCTGGGGCACTTTGCCGACGATGACCGTCTCGGCCAGCAGGACGTTCGTGCCCACGGTCTCGGTTTGGTGCTCCCAGGGCACCAGAATGTCGAGATCCATCTTCACGTTCAGATATAGTTGATATTTGCTCTGGTTGATCGCGGCCGACATGAGCTCGTTGTGATAGTTCACGTCCGACGTCGTCAGCACAAGGATGCGCACTGGCAGCGGCAGCTTGAGCCCCGGCAGAAAATTCACGCCGAAGAGCGTCTCGAGCGGGATGTCCAGCTCGACCTGCCCGTCGTCCCCGTCCATCATGTGCTCGAGCACGAGCGAGGACACCTGCCCCACGTGCTCGGTGTCGATGCTCACGGCCGTGATGGTCCCGTCAGCGTCCGTGCGGTAGGTATAATAGTCGCCCTGCACCTGCGCCGTCGCCGCCGTGACGGCGGCGTTGATCTTCAGCTGCATGAGGTCGCAGGCGGAGTTGACGGCCAGCTGCGTGATCAGGTGCAGCACCGACACGGTAAAATACGCCATGCCGCCCAACAGAATGCATACCAGCAGCAGCGCCGCCAGCTTCCGGTTCGGCCGCAGTGGGCGCCGGCGGGCAGCCGATCTCCAGCGGCGAGGTGCACAAATCATAGCAGATCCCCCCTGCCATGCTATGCAGCGGCGGGGCGATTCATGCGCTTATTGCAGAGATTCCACAATGGCGCGGAAGGTATTGCCGCGCTCTTCAAAGTTTTTGAAGAGATCAAACGATGAGCAGGCCGGCGAGAGCGTCACGATATCGCCCGGCTGTGCAAGGCCGTAGGCCGTCTCGACCGCTGCGCGAAAATCCGGCGCCTCAACGAGCGGCAGCTTTCCCGGGTCATAGCATTTCGACGCGCGGATGGCGGCGGCAATGCGCTGCGCCGTCTCGCCGACGACGACCGCCGCCTTCGCGTGCAGGCAGACCTCGTCACCGAGCGTATCAAACGGGATGTGCTTGTCGTGCCCGCCGAGGATGATGACCGGCGGCTTCGGCAGCGCGTGCAGGCCCGCGATCGTGCGCGTGGGGCTCGAGGCGATGGAATCGTTGATGAACGTAATGCCGTTGAGCTCGCGGATGCGCTCCATGCGGTGCGGCACGCCGGAGAAGGTGTGCGCGACCTGAACGCACGCCGCATTGCCGACCAGGCCGTCGGTTGCGGCAAAGGCCGCCATATAGTTTTCCACGTTGTGCGCGCCGGGAATGCGAATCTCGGTGGCGTCGAGGATCTTCTCCGCCTTGCCATCGTGCGCGCGGTAAATCACACCATCCGTGCAGTAAACGCCATTTTCCACCGGGCCGATGCTGCTGAAATAGCGCACGCGCCCCGGCGCCTCGGCCGCGAAGCGCGGCGTGTGGGCGTCCTTCGCGTTGAGCACCAGGCAGCCGTCCGGCCGTTGGCCGCGGTAAATGCTGCACTTGGCCGACACATAGTCCTCGAAATCCGGATGCACATCCAGATGGTTCGGCGAAATGTTCGTGATGATGGCCACATCCGGCGCGCAGTGCATGCTGTGCAGCTGGAAGCTGCTGAGCTCGAGCACGGCAAAATCCTCCGGACGGATATCCGGAATGCGGTCAAAGAGCGGTGTGCCAATGTTGCCGCCGAGGTGCACGGTGTAGCCCTGCGCGCGCAGGAGCTCGGCCGTGATGGTCGAGGTCGTGGTCTTGCCGTCGCTGCCGGTGATGGCGATGATGCGGCACGGGCAGAGATTGCAGAATGCCTCCATCTCGGAGGTGAGGATCGCGCCGCTTTGCGCCGCCGCGCGCAGCTGCGGCACGATGGGCAGCACGCCCGGTGTGCGGAAGATGACGTCGAAGTCCAGATGCTCCAGATAATCCGCACCAAGGATAAATTTTGCGCCCTGCGCCGCGGCCTCGTCGCCGGCCGCGCCGAGCTTGGCGCGGTCGCGCCGGTCGCACACCGTCACGTCGCAGCCGTTGCGCAGCAGCACGCGCACGAGCGGCTGATTGCTCACGCCGAAGCCGATGACGCCGATGCGCTTGCCGCGCAGATAGTCCATATAGTCCGAAAAGGTCATGCAGACACTCCTTTTCCAAAAGGTAATCATACGTGGAGATTATACCGCTCATTCGTGCCGATTACAAGAAAATAAATCGCTGCCGGACTTGACGCGGTGCGGCAGGATGTGTAAAATAGTCGGGCGAGCAGGCCGGACAGCCGCGGGCACGAGCCGAAAGGCTGTGCGTGAGGAAAGTCCGGGCTCCACAGGGCAAGGATAACGGGTAACACCCGCCAGGGGCGACCCTCGGACAAGTGCAACAGAAACAAACCGCCCGAGCGATCGGGTAAGGGTGGAAAAGTGAGGTAAGAGCTCACTCGCCGGCTGGAGACAGTGCGGCGCTGTAAACTCTATCCGGAGCAACACCGCGGAGGGACATATGGCCGGCCCGGCCGTCCCATGGAGGTGGCTGGAACGCACCGGCAACGGTGCGTCTAGATAGATGGCTGTCGATAACAGAACCCGGCTTACAGGCCCGCTCGCTCAGCCTGTCAAAAGCGTCTGACACAGACGGTTTTGGCAGGCTTTCGCATATCGATTTCCCGCGGCAAGGAAAACGTAAGCCCCCGCCAAACGGCGGGGGCCGCACACCGTGCATCGGCTTCGGCGGCTGAAACCGAGCATAGGCAAAACGACGCCGGACAGGGCTTCCCTGTCCGGCGTCGTGGTTTTTGCGCGGTCTTTGATAAACAAAAAATCCTGCAGCCGCAACGGTTGCAGGATTTTCTGGAGCTGCTACCCGGATTCGGACCGGGGACCTCATCCTTACCAAGGATGCGCTCTACCGACTGAGCTATAGCAGCATACAAAGCCCGCGGAGCTTTCGCCCCGCGGGTGGCGACCGAGAAGGGACTTGAACCCTCGACCTCTAGCGTGACAGGCTAGCGTTCTAACCAACTGAACTACTCGGCCTCGTCGCCTCAGCGCTTGTTTAATATACCAGACGATTCGACTGCTGTCAAGTTATTTTTGAAAAAATTTTCGGCGATTTTCATTTTCCGCTCCGGCCGGTCTCCTCCGGCGCAAAAATGTCTCCCGGGCAAAAAAGCCCGGGAGACACACGCGAGAAAATTACTTGGTGATCTGGAAAGCGCGCGTGATGGGCGCTGCCTGATAGTTGCCGCCCAGAGTCACGACCGTCACAACATAGCGGCCGGGCTCAGTCGGGGGCGTCGTGGTGCTCGAATACGGGCGCCACCTGCTGGTGAAGCCGGAGTACAGGTAGTGCACAGAGGACTGATCCTCGACTTGGTCCCCGTTATATCTCAGCGTCGCACCGAAGTCGAAGTTCTTCACGTCCGCAGCGGAAATCTTGCCGTTGGTGAAGTTCTGATTCCAGTCGAGCTTCACACCGGAGTAGTGCTTTTTCACAACGAGAGCGCCCATACCGAAGCCGGTGTTGTAGTTATCGTTGTTCGTGATCGCGTAAACGGTGTAGATACCCACCTGATCCGGCGTACGCAGGGCAATGCGGACATTGTCCAGCAGGGTGATCTTGTTGAACACGTTGATGATCTGCTGCAGCGTAGCGACGTCAACACCCATCAGCTTGAGCGCGTCACGCACTACGGCATACTCGCTGCCATTGGCGATCTTGTCCAGATTCTGCTTGAGTTCGCCGACGGTGATGCCCTTGTCCATGATATCCTTGATCGTCCGCAGACCGACTTTTTCGAGCACAGGATCAACAACCTTGATGAACGCGTTGTCTGTGTAGCGCTCGGGCAGCTGCACGAACACGCTGGACACGCCGGTATAGACCGTGAAGATGTCAAAATCGTCCACGGGATCAGTGGTGACGAAGCCCTCGCCCAGCACTTCATCGGCGTAGATGCTCGTCGAGTGCACCTTGACGGAGACATTTGCCTTCTTGACTGTGAGCGAGCCTTCCTTAGCCTCGCTGGAACGATAGGTCTCGCTGCCGTTGAAGGTCACGCGGATCTTCTGCTCACCAGCACCCATCTGGGGGTAGAAATACTGGAGTTCGCCAACACTGACTCCCTCTTCTCCTGCGATCGGAACCCACTTTTGGCGTCCTACGTCGCCGCCAATGTTGCCGACCGTGACCGTAGGCGTTGCGTAATACTCGATCGTGAAGTCGTCCACGCTCAGCGTGCTCTTGTCGGGCAGCGTGGAATCGTCCCAATCAATGACGTATTCAAAAATCTGCTGCGTCATGGCAGCGGCGTCCTTATTGTAGATGAGAGAGATGCTCGGCTTAAGGACGACGGTGCTGGCCTCGCGGCTGTCGCTCATCTCGACGGTGACTTCCGCCGTATAAGCCTGGTAGTCTGCGTTGCCGCGCCAAGTGAAGCGGATGGTCTGCTCGTTCAGGCCGAACTTGAAGCCAAAACCGTCAAAGTCGAGTGGCTGGAAGTTCTTGGCGATGTCTGTGCCGGCGTTATACTCCACCGTCACGTCGTTGATGGAGACGTTCGGATCAGCGCTCACGAGCAGCGCCTCGCGCAGAGCCTGCGCGGTCGCCTCGTAGTTGATGCTCTGATCCTTGTTATAGACCATCGAGACCTCGGTCACGCCCTCTTTGCGCGTGAACGGAGCTGCCGCGCGGCCGGTGACGGCCACATTCCCTTGCCACTGCCAGGCGGCGTAGTCCTTGCTGCCGCCCCAGGTGATGCGCACCTCCTGCGTACCTTCACCGATGGCGGGATAGGTCAGCAAATCTTTTGTGCCGCCTTCCAGCGGCATCCATGCTTTGCCGACGCTGCCCCAAGAGCCGCTCTCAGCCGTAGCATAATACTCGATGGTCACATCATCCACGGTCAGAGCCGGGTTCGTGCTCACAACGACCGCATCCCAGACCTGCTGCCGGATGTTGTCATAGATCGCCGCGCCGTCGGCAGTGAAGGCGAGCTTGAACGTCGGGTTTTCCTTCGTCACCGCTTCGATGCTTGGGCGCTCGGTGAAGGTCACCGTCGTCGTTTCAGAGGACGCCTTGTAAGTATTGTCGCCCTTGAAGCTGATCTGGATCTGCTGCTCACCCGCAGAAATGGCGGGGTAAGTTGCAAGATTGACCTTATCGCCATCCAGTTTCACCCATTCATGAGCCCATCCCGTTGAAGACGTCGCATAGTACTTGATCTCCGTGTTCTCCGTCGTCAGAGACGGGGTAGTCCCCTCGTCCACGACCTGCTGGAGAATGGCTGCACGCAGCGCGTCAAAATCCAGCGTGCCGTCTTCCTTATACGGCAGCTTCACGCTGACACCTTCCTTGAGCGTGATAGACGAAGAGAGCTTCTCCGCCTTCGTCAGCGTCACTTCCGCTGTCGTGCCGGCAAGGCGGACCTTGTAGTCGCCATCCTTGTTAGCGGCCAGCGCGGGGTGGTCATAATAGGTCGTGTAGACTTTCCCAAATGCAGTTTTTTCCTTCTTGCTCTGGAAGCCACCAATAAGGCCCCAATCAGTATTTTTCAGAAGACCGTTTTTGCCCTCACAGTAATACTCAAAGCCCTTGTCAAGAATCGCTTGCTGCTCGTCAGCGGTCATCTGGTCGAAGCCATCGATCAGTGCCGCCGCAAGAATGCGGTTCACATCATCCGCCGACGTTCCGGCCGGAATAACGGCCGTACCGTTTTGCAGCGTGTAGTCGATGTCATCCGCCGCGAACACGGCCGGCGAGAACGCCCCGACCTGCGACAGAAGCAGGACCGCCAGCAGGCACGCCAGCAGACGCTGCAGTTTTTTACCTGTCATGATATTTCCTCCTTTGTTTCTATTTCGCCAAGTGGATCTTGCATGCCCCCGCATGCATGGGACTTTATCATCCCACATAGGTGTTAAGAACACGTTAACAAATCACCCAAAAAATTTCAATTTATTTATTTAAAAAATTTATGATTATTTTGAAACCTATCTATTTGAAATTCTGATGCAATCGTAAAGAAATGTAACGAAAAACTTTCTGCCCAAAAGCCGCATTTCCCTCTTGCATTTTTTTGCGCGGTGTGCTATATTATTTGAGCAAATGTGATATCCGGGTGTAGCGCAGTTGGTAGCGTGCTTGAATGGGGTTCAAGAGGCCGGAAGTTCGAATCTTCTCACTCGGACCAAAGAGAGCCGGAATATGCTGATAAATCAGTGTTTTCCGGTTCTCTGATTTTTGCCCTAAAAATGAAAAATGCAGTGAAATACAGACAAATTTAGTCCTATTTCAAACTCTGTTTCATACTCTTATTTGATGAAAAACGCCTGAGAGAACATTGGTTCTCCCAGGCGTTTCTTAATTATTATTTCTCGGTCAGCTGCTTGACGCTCTGGTTAAGCCCCGTCGCCGCCCAGCCAGACACGATGCCGACGGCGGCAGCGTGCTGATCCTGCTGGGCGCCGTCACGATCCTGATCAAGCTGCTATAAACGATCCGCGCCCGCGCTCCGATATGGTGCGCGGGCGTTTGCGATTCGACGCTTCGCGCAAAGATCGTTCCATACCTGACAAAAAATTTGAATTTTATGAAGTTTTTTCGGCGCCTACAGCATTCGACACGTTTCTGCTCCATTCTGTGTTAGACTGCGCATCGCAACGACCGGAAGACGCGCCGGAAACCGCAAATACGCAGAACAAAAAGGAGATCACCATGGACTTCAAGAAACTGTACTTCACCCTCTTCAACACGCTGAGCGACGCCGTTGAGCAAATCGACACCCACGACTATGAGGAGGCGCGGCTGCTGCTGATCCATGCACAGCAGGAAGCCGAGGAGTGCTACATCACGTCTGCATAAGCAGCCATGCAGCGGCCGGGCCGCACCCGAATGGGTG
>OLOA01000274.1_pt1 | contig 57038 bp, 56 predicted proteins | sample 1672201 | NCBI WGS metagenome assembly OLOA01 (sample SAMEA3136658, study PRJEB25190) | human gut metagenome
TCAAGGACCGTCCCTCTTTTCTTCCTCCAAGGACCGTCCCTCTTTTCTTCCTCCAGGACCGTCCCTCTTTTCTTCCTTCAAGGACCGTCCCTCTTTTCTTCCTCCAAGGACCGTCCCTCTTTTCTTCCTCCAAGGACCGTCCCTCTTTTCTTCCTCCAAGGACCGTCCCTCTTTTCTTCCTTCAAGGACCGTCCCTCTTTTTTGCCTCGACAAAAACAAAAAAGAAACTTGTAAAAACAAGTTTCTCTTTTTAATATCTTATTAATTGTGTATGTTTGCCTTATGTTGCAATAGCATGAAATTTTCCAATAGTAGTACCGTAATATCTCCCATTGGGATTTGTTGCATGTTCCCAGTCGTAGCTTCTCAAATAGATGAAACTGTCGACATAAAATGTTGCGACCTTTCTGGCATATAAATCGTCCTGTGGCGTGATATTCCCATCTTCTCTGCTTACATATGCAATATCATACTGTGCCGGATTTGTTGCAATATTTACAAACAAAATAATCTGGCATTTCTCAGATGTATCATCATAGTAGTCAATTTGAAGAATATTTTCATCCGCTTTGTGAATCTGCAATTGCATGAAGCTTTCCTTTGAGGCATGTGCTCTGATAAGTGTAACCTCATTTGCAATGATACTGTCAACTTGCGAATTAAAGGACGGATACAATTTAGCCAGCTCTCTTTTCTGCTGATCATTTGCTTTTTCAAATTCAGCTCTTACACTGTCGGCAAATTTTTGCATCCAAATTGCATCTTCAGGATTGTCGACAAATACCGCCATCGATTTATCCAAAACGCTTTCGGGATTCTGAATAAACTTTGGCTCTTGTACTTTCAGTTTCTTCCCTGCAAAGCCGAAAACTGTGGGAATCTCGTTGCCAATTCTTTTCAGAGTGTATGTTGTTTGAACCATCTTGCATGTTTTCGACCGATCGCGAACACGAACTTTTTTTTCATTTTTCTCTGCGTTCTCGTAGTAATTTTGCATGTAAATAATAATCGGGATAACCCTATTTTTTACATCAGACCATACCTTTTCCTTTGTAACTGTTCTACCAAAAAAACTGTCACACTCGGCAACTCCCAAAACAAAATGGAAAGTAATTGAAAAATATGGAGCCTCATAAATATTAACTACTGCATTTTTTTTACCATTCTTACAATCAATCGGTGCATAGCCATCAACTCTGATTTTTCCCGGCTGAATTTCCTGAACATAAATTAATGTTTCCCATCGACCATCCATGTCTTTAATAGTAAAGCTTTTATGAGGTAATGGGGTTGCATTTTTCTTTGTTCTTTCAGCCAGCGGAATAAGCCAACGCAAATCAGCATCTGTCAATTTGACAAACACTTTTGACTTTTCAGCCAGTTCACTCCGCTTCTTGTAGCCAAGCATTTTACAATTGTTTTTCTCGTGCATAGATATTCCTCCTGTTGCACTTTCATATTGGTTTACATTCGTACTTTAGCATTTTACCAAATTTCGACAAAAAAGTCAATTTCCTCATTTTTCATTTTTGGACGGTCCTTGTTTTCTTCTCCCAGGACCGTCCCTCATTCTCTTCTCTCAGGACCGTCCCTCATTCTCTTCTCTCAGGACCGTCCCTCATTCTCTTCTCCAGGACCGTCCCTTATTCTCTTCTCCAGGGCCGTCCCTCATTCTCTTCTCTCAGGACCGTCCCTTATTCTCTTTCTCTTCTCTCAGGACCGTCCCTTATTCTCTTCTCCAGGACCGTCCCTTATTCTCTTCTCCAGGGCCGTCCCTCATTCTCTTCTCTCAGGACCGTCCCTTATTCTCTTCTCCAGGACCGTCCCTCTTTTCACAGGGGGTTTTCATTAGCCAATAAATAAGAGCCTGCAAATGCAGGCTCCTTTCTTTTTGCTTTTAGATTTTTTTACTTCTTTTTAAAGAATTTGAAAAATCCTCTTTTTTCTTTTTGTGGATACAAAATATCTCTGTATTTTTTAATTTCCTCCTTACATAAATTTTTGTATTCCAACTTTTTTTGAGGATTATCCTTATAATCGATTGGATAATTCGGATCTTCAGCTAGAATTATTTCCTCCTCCCAAAATTCTAAGTGTGTTCTTGCGTATGCTTCTTCGTATTCAGAAATCTTCTTTTTCATAAATTAGCCTCCAAATTTTTGTAGCAAAAATTTTTAACGTATGATGCTTTAAGTATATCATGCTTTTATAATTATGTAAAGTTTTTTGATTTTTTGTGAAAAAAAGGTATAAATCCTATAAAGATTTATACCTTTGGTTAAGTAAATCTGTAAGCCGGGTTCTGTCGTGAATAGTCATTTATCTAGTACATATATTACTATATGCCTCAAGCCACCAGATTAAGAAGATGACGAGCAGTCTTGGCCTTCTTGTCCCGGTGTTGCTCCAGATGGGGTTTACACAGACCCAGCATGTCACCATGCTGGCGGTGAGCTCTTACCTCGCCTTTTCATCCTTACCTACTATTGTAGGCGGTTATTTTCTGTTGCACTTTCCTTAAGGTTTCCCTCACAGGACGTTATCCTGCATCATTGCTCTATGGAGCCCGGACTTTCCTCGTACGCAGTCTTTCGACATTGCTATACGCGACTATTTAATTTACTCTTTGATATTTTAGTTTAATTTTCTTTAATTGTCAAGCCTATCATGTATTTTTGTGAATTCAATTTTATTTATTACTTTGAGTATATTTATATTTTTTATTGCAATACTAAGCATGAAGGGAGTTTATGATTTTATCATAAGAATAGATTTATGTTGATTTTAAAAATAATAGCCTTATCTACAGGCTCTATTGTAGTTTTATTTATTTTAACTAAAATAATGGGACAAAGAGAAATGTCTCAACTTAGTATTTTCGACTATATTATTAGTATAACTATTGGTTCTATTGCTGCAGAAATGGCAACATCCTTAGAAGATAATTTTGTAGAGCCTTTGGTTGCTATGATTGTATATGCTGTTGTAACTTTAATTATTGGAATTCTTAATACAAGATTCGTAAAACTTCGACCAATATTCTCTGGAAGAACTCTTATTTTATATGATAATGGTACACTATTTAAAGAAAATTTTAAAAAATCAAAAATTGACTTAAATGAATTTTTAGTTCAATGCAGAACAAATGGTTATTTTAATCTCAGTGATATCAAAACAGCATTACTTGAAGAAAATGGAAAAATAAGTTTTCTTCCCATGTCCGAAAAACGTCCAGCCAATCCCTCAGATTTTAACATTCACCCAGTCGATGATAATATTGTTACCAATATAATTTTAGATGGCAAGATAATGGAAAAAAATTTATCTGAGCTTGGATATGACAAATTATGGCTAATGAATACCCTACAAAAACAAGGAATTACAAAAATTGACAACATCTTCCTAGCAACATATAATAGCACCGACCAAAGTTTATCTGCCTACTTAACCAATAAAAATCTCTGATATCATCTTCAAAAGAGTGACGGTCCTGCTTTTTTCTTTTCGTTTCAAACTGGGACGGTCCTGCCTTCTTCTTTTCGCTCAAAACTGGGACGGTCCTGCTTTTTTCTTTTTACTCCAAACTGGGACGATCCTGCCTTTTCTTTTCGCTCCAAACTGGGACGATCCTGCCTTTTCCTTTTTGCTCCCAACTGGGACGGTCCTGCCTTCTTCTTTTCGTTCCAAACTGGGACGATCCTGCCTTTTCCTTTTTGCTCCCAACTGGGACGGTCCTGCCTTCTTCTTTTCGTTCCAAACTGGGACGATCCTGCCTTTTCTTTTCGTTCCAAACTGGGACGGTCCTGCCTTCTTCTTTTCGTTCCAAACTTAGACGGTCCTGCCTTCTTTCTTTTTACTTCAAGCAAGAGCAATATTGTTTCAAGGACCGTCCCTGAAACTTTAAAAACAGCTTGTCTATTTTATGTAAATTATTGACTTTATTTCCATTTTGTAGTATAATAATTATTGTGATTATACATAAAGGAGGAATTAAAATGGAAATAAATCAAACTCTTATATTTGGACATAAAAACCCAGATACAGACTCAATAATGTCATCTATGGTTATGGCAAATTTAGAAAATCAATTAGGAAACACTTCTAAGGCCGTTCGTCTTGGAAATATAAATAAAGAAACAGAATATGTAATTAATTACTTAGGTATTGAAGCACCTGAATTAATTTCAGATGTAAATGACGGTCAAAATGTTATATTAGTAGATCATAATGAATCAACACAAAGTGCTGATAACATTTCTAATGCTATTATAAAAAAAGTTGTTGACCATCATACAATGAACTTCGTTGCTCCATACCAATTATATTATAGAACAGAGCCAGTTGGATGTACTTCTACTGTCTTATATAAAATGTATAAAGAATATGATGTTCCTATTACAAAAACAATCGCTACAATGATGCTTAGCGCTATTGTTTCAGATACTTTATTATTCAAATCACCAACATGTACAGCTGAAGATAAAGCAATTGCTGAAAAATTAGGAAAAATAGCTGAAGTTGACGTTAATGTTTATGGAACAAATTTATTAAAAGCTGGGACTGATTTAAGTGATTATACACCAGAGCAAGTAATTAATATTGATAGTAAATTATTTGAAAAAGGTGGAAAGAAATTCAAAATTGCTCAAATAAACACAGCTGATATAGATAGCGTTTTCAAAAATAAAGTATATTTCGAAACAGCTATAAATAACGAAATAAAAAAAGATAACTTAGACTTGTACGTTTTTGCTGCTACTGATATATTAAATTCAAATTCAAAAATTATTTCATTAGGAAATGATTCTGGAATAGTTGAAAAAGCTTATGGTGTAACTCTAGACGACCATACAGCAATGCTTGAAAATGTTGTTTCAAGAAAAAAACAAATGCTACCAAAAATATTAGAAAATTTAGACTAAAATATTTAATCCCACGGCAAATATAATTGCCGTGGGATATTTTTTATCGGAACCGTTCTGTTTAAACAGGGACGGTCCTGCTTTTCTCAAACGCCAGGACCGTCCCCATTATTACTTATTATCTCAAATTTGTATTTTTTTCATTATCATAAAACTTTTTCAAATAAGCAATTCTTTCTTGATGTATTCGATCTTTTAATTTTTCATTCGATTGTATGTTGTATTTTTTCATAACAGTTTCGCCATTTACTTCTTTTAATATATTTTTTCCTAAATTAGCAAATTGCACTTTGTCCATTTTTGTTCCTCTACAGTTCCTATCTGACTCTACTATTATTTCTAATCCTTCCAATCCAAGTAATGTTTTATCTATGCGCTCTATAAACTCTACTTGTTTGTTTGGTGTCATTTTATAAAAAATTCCTGCTTTCATGTGCTCTCTAGCGGATACCATTCCACATTTTGTCCATGATGTAGGCATTTTCAATCTTTTTCCTAATTTTTCTACCTCTGCTACGCCATTTTTATCATGATTTATATGATGAGGATATTCACTTTTTGGAGTTACTCCTTTTCCTAAGTCGTGAACTAATGCTGAAAATCTTATTTTTTCATCTTTAGTAAGCTCTGTTGCTTTTTGTAATGCTAACATTGAATGATTATATGCATCACCTTCGGGATGATATTTTTCTGGTTGAAGAGCTCCTATTAATTTATATATTTCAATAAAATGTACATCTAGTACATCTGCTTTTCTTAGATTATTGAAGAAATTTTCGGGATGGTCTGTATTTATTGCTTTTCTCAGCTCTTCAAATACTCTTTCAGCAGATAACGAACTTAGCTCTGGCTTCAATTCATTCATTAATTTCAATGTTTCCGAATCAATTGTAAAATTAAATTTACTCGAAAATCTTGCAGCTCTGTACACTCTCAAAGGATCTTCTTTAAAACTTTTCTTTGTAGCTCTTATTATATGATTTTGCAAATCTTCTCTACCACCATATGGATCTATTATCTCTCCTGAAATTACATCTTGAGCAATTGAATTTATTGTTATATCTCTTCTTCCTAAATCTTCTTCTATTGTTATATTAGGATTACATGTTACATCAAAATCCTTATGTCCTATTCCAATCTTTTTCTCAGTTCTTGCAAGAGCAAATTCCTTCCCCTCTATCTCAAAAACCTCAAATGCTTTACCTCTTTTAAATGCCTGAGGGAATAGCTCTTTAAATTTTTTTGATGAAATACCAGTTATACAATAATCTTCATCATGAGGAGTTACATTTGTTAATTTATCACGCACAGCTCCCCCAACTAAATACAATCTTCCACCATTTTTATCAATTATATTTGCTATGTTTATTATATTTATCATACTTATATAAAATCCTTTCTAATTTTTCAAAACTGGGACGGTCCTGGCGATCTTCAAACGGGGACGGTCCTGGCAATCTTCAAACGGGGACGGTCCTGGCGATCTTCAAACAGGGACGGTCCTGGCAATTTTCAAGCGGGGACGGTCCTTGTAATTTTTAAACTGGGACGGTCCTGGCAATTTTCAAACGGGGACGGTCCTCCTTTTTAAATTTCTTCAGAATCTAATATTATTGTTACTGGACCATCGTTTAATAATTCTACTTTCATATCAGCGCCGAATATTCCAGATTGAATATCTTTTTCTAGCTCTTTACTACATGTCTTTTTGAAATATTCGTACATTTCATTTGCTTTTTTTGGTTCACATGCTTCTATAAAACTTGGTCTATTACCACTTTTGCAATTAGCATATAATGTAAATTGCGATATTATTAAAATTTCGCCATGTATATCTTTTATGGATTTATTCATTTTTTGATTTTCATCTTCAAAAATTCGCAAATTACATGTCTTTTTTATAACTTTATCAGCTATTTTTTCATCATCATTTTTACCAATTCCTAAAAATATTAATAATCCTTTCTGTATCTTTCCTACTGACTTTCCATCAACTTTTACTTCTGCATATTTTACTCTTTGTAAGACTGCTTTCATTTTTGCCTCCTTTTGTTTTATAAAATTTTCCTTATTTGTATTTCATGAAAATTGAGTAGAGCACAAATAAAATAATTATTTATGCTCTACTCAATTTTTATATTTATTCACCTTACTAGTTTTTTGGTGGACTTTGTGCATTAATTTTATCGTCTTTCATTTTAAAAATTGAATATGTAGTATCTGGCTCTGGTGTAATTCCATAATATGAATTTACAATATTTTTTGTAATAATTGCTGTTGATGCAATTATTAGCACTGCTACTCCAACAAAGCCTATAACACTTGCCGTTGTTAAAAAACAAAATCTTACAAACTTTGCTAACAAAATAGCAAGTTTTTTTGCAAATTTTAATAGACCTATTTCTGATCTTTCTTTTTTTAATTTATTAAAATCTTCTTTTATTTCAATTAATGCTAATTCCTTACTTTTTATAATAACAGGTAATAATAAATTTTTATCACTTTTTAATACAGGTAATAAATTTGTATTATTTTTTTCTACAATACTTTGATTTGGTAAAATTTCTAAATAATTTTTTTGTGTAATATTATTTTCCATATTTACAAAATCACCCCCATTATTATTTTTTTTCTCTATTATGAGAATATTGCTATTATCTTTAGTTTCTTTAGTGGTATCCTCCTCTTTATCCTTTGTGTACATGTTATTAATTTTTGAATCACTATTTTCTATATATTCATAATTTATTTTTTTGCCACAATTACCGCAGAAATTACTTTTATATGATATTTTATTTCCGCAATTACTACAAAAATGCTTTTCTTGTATAAGTTTACTTCCACATTTTATGCAGAATTTGGCATTTAGATTTAATGATTCGTAGTTGCATTTTGTACACTTCATATGTTCTCCTTAATCTAAATACTTACAAATTTATTATAACTCATTTTTTTTCAAAAATAAATAGGTTTACATGTATTTTTTTATGTTTTCTTGAATTATTTTTAATTTATTTTGGTATTTTTTCTCTTAAAAGTTTTCGTCTTTTCTTTCTCTGAAGATCCGTATTACTTTTTTCATGAATGTCCCCTTTTTCATTTCTCAGGACCGTCCCCCTCTTTCTTTTTTCCAGGACCGTCCCCTTTTTTCTTCTTCCAGGACCGTCCCCTTTTTTCTTCTTCCAGGACCGTCCCTCTTTTTCTAGTTGATTGTTGAGAGCAAAAAGGATGACTTTTCTAGAGCCATCTTTTTTCGCTTTTGTTTGCGTAATATTTGTATTTAATTTTGTATTTTTTGTCTTACCATTTCTGTGTTTGTTGTTATTACTTCAAATTTATATCCATTTGCTAGTCCGTAATCGATTATTTCTGGTAGTGCTTCTAGTGTTTTGTGGTTTCCACTGAAGTCGTGCATTAATACTATGTTGTCTCTTCCTGGTTTTAGTCCTTTTGTTACATTGGCATATACTGCTTCTTTTGTTTTTACATCTCCTGAGTCGCCTGACATTACATTCCAGTCGTAGTATTTGAAGCCTTCGCTTAATACTTTTTCTGTAATTTTTGTCATGATTCCTGGGCAATATTTTCTGCTTACTGTGTTTGAACTTCCTCCTGGGAATCTTAAAATCATTGTTTTTATTCCTGTTGTTTTGTATATTTTTTCTTGCAATGTCTTTATGTTGTTATAGCAAACATCTACTGATGCATATATTTTTGCATAGTCATGTGAGTATCCGTGAATTCCTATTGCATGGCCTTCTTCTGCTTCTCTTTTTACTAAATGTTCTGTTGATTCATTATAATTTATTACGAAGAATGTTGCGTGAACACCTTTTTCTTTTAATACATCTAATATTTTTGGTGTAATTGTTGAACTTGGACCATCATCAAATGTTAAATATATTATTCCAGTTGTTGCTTTTTCGCTTACTATTATTTTTCTTTCTTCTGTTGCCGTATTTCCATTTGAGTCTGTTACAGTATATTTTACAATATATGTTCCGTCCTTTGATGTATCAACATCTCCTGATATCTTTATGTCTTTTGATAAATCACCGTCTTTGTTGTCTGTAGCTGTTGCTCCTTGCTCTGTATATTTATTTCCAGTTATTACACTGATTACAGATGTTCCTTTTAATTTTATTACTGGTGGTGTTGTGTCGACTATTGAAACATATCGCACTGCCTCTCCCTTATTTCCAGCTGAATCTGTGACTGTGTAATGCTCTTCATAATTATTATTATCTTTTTCGACTTTAGCTACAGTTACATTGTTTGTAACATCTCCATCATAATTATCTATTGCTGTAAATCCTGGCTCTTCGTAATTTTTTCCATATTGTAATTTATAATTCGAATCACCTTTTAGCTCTATTTTTGGAGCTTCGGTATCTACTACTTTAACAGTTCTTGTATAAGTCTTGTATTTACCTAAAAATGGTACTTTATATGTTATATTATAATCACCTAACTGATTTAAGTTTACATTGTTTTCGACTATTACTTGGTCACTTATATTTTTAAATCTTGCGTATACTTTTATACCTTTATCTTCATATGTAGTTCCATATTCTACTGTTTCAACATTTTGTCCCTGATATTTTATAATTGGTATTTTACAAAAATACATTATAGCAAATACTAATATAATAATTGCAAAAATCGCAATTAAGATTATTTTTATTTTTTTATTTCCTTTATTTTCACTGCTGTGTATAATCATTCTGCTGTTTTCATTCATCTCTTGCATTTTTTACTCCTCCTAAACACAAATCATTTTACATCTTTTTTCTACAATATACAACATCTTTCTTCAAAATTTTCATGTTAATTTTTTCAAATTTCAATTTCTTAAAGAGCCCTCCCATCTTTTCTTCTCTCCAGGACCGTCCCCTTTTTCTTCTCTTCAGAACCGTCCCTCTTTTCTTCTCTTCAGGACCGTCCCTCTTTTCTTCTCTCCAGGACCGTCCCTCTTTTCTTCTCTCCAGGACCGTCCCCTTTTTCTTTTTTTCATGACCGTCCCGCTTTTCTTCTTTCCAGGACCGTCCCCTTTTTTTGATTAGTTTGGATGAAGAAAAAGGAACTTGTTTTGGAATTTTTTTGGTGTTTCCAAATTAAGTCCTTTTCTTTGTTTTTTATTGATTGTCTTGGAAGAATGATTCGAATTCTTCGGCTGAGATTATTTCTTGTTTCATTAGTGCTGTTGCTACTTGTTCTAGTTTGTCCATGTGTTCTGATAGTATTTTTTGTGCTTGGTAGTATGCATTGTCTATTAGTTGTTTTATTTCGGCTCCTATTGAATCTTCAAATCTGTCTCCTAGTAACTCCATTTGATATGGATCTTTTTCTGTATTTATTGATATTGGACCTACTATGTCGCTCATTCCGTATATTGTTACCATGTCTGTTGCTATTTTTGTTGCTACTTCTATATCATTACTTGCTCCTGTTGATATGTCATCTAGTGCTAATTTTTCTGCTGCTCTTCCTCCTAGTAGTGATATTAGTTTTTCTTGCATTTCTTGTTTTGATACATAGAATTTATCTTCATTTGTTTTATACATTGTGTATCCACCTGCAACGCCTCTTGGTATTATTGACACTTCTTTTATTTCTTTTTGTGTTTCTAAATATCTACTAACTATTGCATGTCCTGCTTCGTGGAATGCTGTTAATTTTTTATCTTTTTCTGATATTACTCTGCTGTGTTTTTCAAGTCCTACAGTAACCTTTTTTACTGCATCTTCGATATCTTTATTTGTTATTGCTTTGTGTCTTTTTATTGTTGCTATTATTGCTGATTCGTTTAATATGTTTGCAAGCTCTGCTCCTGTAAATCCTGCTGTGTCTTCTGCAATACTTCTTAAATTTACTGATTCATCTAATTTTTTGTCTTTAGCATGTATATTTAAAATTGCTTCACGCCCATTTAAGTCTGGTAATCCAATTGTTATTTGTCTATCAAATCTTCCTGGTCTTAATAATGCTTTATCTAGCATTTCTGGTCTGTTTGTCGCTGCTAATACTATTATTGCTTCTTCTGTGTCAAATCCATCCATTTCAACCAATAATTGGTTTAATGTTTGGTTATTTTCACTTTCAGATCCACTAGATGATGTTCTTCTTGATCCTATTGCATCTATTTCATCTATGAATACTATACATGGAGCTATTTTTCTTGCTTTTTCGAATAATTTTCTTACTCTTGATGCTCCAAGTCCTGCGAACATTTCTATAAATTCTGATCCACTCATTGAAATAAATGGTACATCTGCTTCTCCCGCTATTGCTTTTGCTATTAATGTTTTACCTGTACCTGGATTTCCACATAATAGAACACCTCTTGGTATTTTTGCTCCCATTTCTTGGAATTTTTTTGGCTTTTTTAAGAAGTCAACAATTTCAATCATTTCTTGTTTTTCTTCATCTAGTCCTGCAATATCTTTGAATGTTGTTTTTGTTTTTTGAGTTGTAGCATCATATACTTTTCCTTTATCTCCTAAACCTTGCATTTGCATTATCATTACTAATAAAACTATAAGCATTATTGTTGGAAGGAATGATAGTAATTTTTCTCCTACTACTGCTAATAAATTTTCTTCTTTTTGATTTAAATTTATTGTTTTACCTTCTTTTACTTGATCTTGAACAAATTCTATAAAAGCTTCACTTTCTGGAACTTTTACTTCTTTTTCTTCATCTTGATCTTTTAGTTTTACTTTTACTGTAGTGCTTTTTTCTTTCATTTCAATTTTTTCTACAGAATCTTCTTTTATTTTAGTAATTAAATCTGTATATGCTAATGTTTTTTCTTCTTTTTCTTTACTGTAGTTCATATATTGAAATATTCCAAAAACTATTCCAGCTATAGCTAAAATAACTATAATAGCAGTAAATAGATATTTCTTTTTATTGCTTTTTTTATTTTCCTTTGGATCCATTATTAAACTCCCTTCGTATATTTGTTAATCATCTTGTATATTATTATTTTCATTATTATCACTTGTTATTAATAAAATTGATGTCATCATATAAATTGTAGCAATTGATGTATACATTATTGAAAAATATTTCATATAAAATCCTGTAAATGTATTTAATACATAATATATAGCACCTAGTAATACTGGTAGTGTAATTGCATGAACTGCTATATTAAATGTATTTGTAAATGAGAATTTTTTATTTATAATTTTTGATATTATATATCCAATTAATGCAATTACCAATACATCTGTAATTGTTGAAATTGTCATTAAAATACATACCCATATAATAATTATTAATATTGCTGGTATATAAAATTTTGCATTTATACTATTTAACATATTAATTATATCATCTTTATTAATATCTTCATAAAAATAATCATTATACTTAATTTTTAAAATATGTTCGTCCATTTTTACTGTACAATATTCTTTTCCAATCACCACTTGTGCCTTATTTTCTAGCTCTGAAAGCTCGTCTTTGCTTGTATCTATTATTACATATTTATTAAATAGAGTTTTTGATTCATCATTATTCACATGTAAAATTCCATTTGAATAATTTAAATCTGAAATTTCTGTATTGATTAGATTTTTAAATTCGTTTATTCCTTTATTTACATTTATTATTGTACATACTGAAAGTATAACCGAATATAATATTACCAATTTGAAAAAATATTTTAAACTTTTTGATATTTTTTCGTCTGCTATTTCTTTATAGTAATCAAAATTTTTTATACTTTTTGCAAAATCTATAATAAAAAAATGTCTTTTTGTGTTTTTCACATATTCACCTTCTAAAAAATTCTTTGTAGTAAGCTTTATTATAGCTTACTACAAAGACTATAATTATTGTATTTCTTCTTCATCTCCATCACCATTGTCTGGGTCAGGATTTGGATCAGGTTTTACATTGTCATCTGGTTTTGTTGTATTATTATCTCCGTCTGGATTATTTTTGTTTGTATTATCATTTTCGTTTTTCTTTTCAACTTTATTTACTGTTATTGTTATTTTGGTATCTTTTGAAACCACTTCGCCTGATGATAAACTTTGACTTAAAACTATTCCATTTTCTTTTGAAGAATCTGATTTATATTTTACTGTCACTTTTAATGTTTTTAATGCTGATTTTGCTTCTGCTTCTGTTTTACCTACAACATTTGGTACGACTACATCATTTGAAAGATCTATATCCACACCATCTGTTGGTGTTGTTTTATTTGTTGGACCTGTATGTATTGTACATGTTTCTGATGGAACTGATGATGAATATCCTGTTGTTTTCCAAGATGGATTTCTTTCTTTTTCTGGAACATATCCAACATATTGAGTACTTGGACAATATTCTGTTGCTAATTTTCCTGATTCTGTACAAACTTTTAATGAATGACCTTCACAATCCTTTGGAACTGCACTTTCTGCAAATACTTCTGAATATGTATCTGAGCAAGATTCTGTAGCTTTACATCCTGATTTTCTACATATTGTTACATGTACTATTCCACTTGGCTCTGTAAATGTTGCACTTGCTTTACCTTCGTGAACTTTTTTCATTACAGCATTCCATACTTTTGCAGCATAGTTTCCACTACCATTTACTACAGCATTATCATCATATCCATACCATGTTGCAGCTGTATAATATGGAGTCATACCACAAAGCCATCTATCTTTATTATCATTTGTTGTACCTGTTTTTGCTCCTACATCAATTCCAGATATTTTGCAACTTGTTGCTGTACCATGATCTCCTTCAACTGGTTGTTTTAATAAGCTTTTCATTACATATGCATTTTGCTCTGACATTACTCTTTCTGTTGTTTGTTTAGATTCTATTACTAATTCGCCTGATGAATCTTCTACTTTTGTATAGAATACTGGTGAATTATATACCCCATTATTTGCTATCATTGAATATGCTGCTGCCATTTGTAATGGTGTAACACCATGTGTTAAACCTCCAAGTGCTAATGATAAACTTGAATCATTTTTTTGTTTATTTTCACTTGATTTTACTAATGATGTTATTCCAACTTTTCTTGCAAAATCAATTGCATTATCAGGTCCAATTTCAGACATAATTTTACATGATACGACATTTGAAGAAACTTCTATTGCGTTTCTTACTGTACATGGTCCTGCATATGTACTTGTTGATTTTGGTTCATAATTCTTTCCAAAAGTTGTCGCTGAATTATAATAAACTGTTCCTGCATTTATTATACCTTTTTCAACACCACATCCATATGATATTATTGGTTTAAATGATGAACCTGGTTGTCTTGTACTGCTTGTTGCTCTATTTATACCTGTTGCATCAACATCATTACCTAATCCTCCCATACAAGCAACTACTTGGCCTGTTGTATGGTCCATTATTACCATTGCCGACTGTGAGTGATTTTTTGCATTTGATGAATTTAATATAAATTCATCGCTTTTATAAACTGATTCTATTTTGTCTTGAACATCTTTTTCTTGAGTTGTATAAATTTTGTATCCTCCACCTAATACACGGCTTTTTGCGTATTCTTCTGAGAAATGTTTTTCTTCTACTAAATCTTCTACAACCTCATTTATTGCTGCTTGTATAAAATAAGATTTTACATTTGAACTTGGTAAAGTTCCTTTAGAAAATGCTAATCCATTTTCAACATTTGCATATGCTGTTTGATATTGTTCATTTGTTATATATCCTAAGTCTTTCATTTTTGTTAATACAGTTTTTGTTCTGTCTTTAATTTTTTTATTGACTTGCTCTTGTTTTGTTGCATCTCCTTCATTTTTAAAAGGATTGTATGTATTTGGAGCATTGTTTATACCTGCTAAAAATGCACATTCTTCTACTGATAATTCACTTGCAGATTTGTTGAAATAGTATGTTGATGCCATTTCTACTCCACAAATATCTCCTCCATCTGCTCCTAATGGAATTATATTAAGATATAGCTCTAATATTTGATCTTTTGAAATCATTTTTTCAACTTGATAAGCTCTTGACATTTCTTTTATTTTTCTTTCAATACCAGCCTTACCTGAATTCTCTCTTTCATTTGTGATATTTTTTACTAGCTGTTGTGTGATTGTACTTCCACCAAATGATGAATCACCTTTTAATATGTAGGTTGTTGTTGCTGCCATTGTTCTTTTTAAGTCAACTCCATTGTGTCTATAAAATCTTTCATCTTCTATGGCAACAAATGCTTTTGGTAAATACTCACTCATGTCTCCTATGCTAATTATTTCTCTGTTTTCGTCTCCAGATAATTCTGCAATTACATTTCCATCTTTGTCATAGATAACTGTATTTGCATTTGATAGTAATAAATCATCTTTTGATAAAGCAAATTTGTCACTGAAAAATATTCCACAGAATATTCCTACTGCAACCAAGACTAATAAAACTATTAATAATGCAAATATTATAATAACTTTTTTTAGTCTTGGATGTTTCTTTTTTCCTTTTACATTTTTGTTAGTAGTGTTTTTTCTTTTTACATTACTTCCAACATGTCTAACGGAATTATTGTTTGATTTTTTTTCCATATTTATACTCCTTTTCTGGCATTTATTTTTTGCCAAATTTTAACTTCTATAATCATTAAAAAATACTTAATTTATTAATGATTAATTATTTTTAAAATCACATTAAAATTATATTATAAAATGAGAAAAAATGAAAGAGTTTTTCAATATATTTTACTACTTTGACAATAATAATAGTGCTTTTTTTATTAAATTTTCTAAATTATCATCTTTATTATCTAATTTTGGTATTATTTTTTCTACTTCTTTTTTAGTATATCCCAAAACTTGTAATGCTGAAATTAGCTCTTCAATGTTTTGATTTTGATTAATTACAGCTTTTAACTCTTCACTCGAATCATCTTCAACATCAATTGTTTTTAATTTATCTTTAAGCTCTAAAATAATTCTTTGTGCACTTTTTGCACCTATCCCTGGCAATTTTTTAAGTGCTCCAACATTATCTGAAATTACTGCAGCTGCAAATGCAGATGGCTCTATATTAGACAATATTACAATTGCAGATTTTGCTCCTATTCCACTTACTGAAACAAGTAATTCAAACATTCTAAGCTCCTCATTAGATGCAAATCCATATATGCTTATATCATCTTCTCGTACTTTAACATAAGTATGTACTTTAATTATGCTTCCAAGCTCTCCAATTCTTTTCATTGAATTCTCGGACATAAAGATTTTATATCCAATTCCATTTACATCTACAACAATATAATCCAATGTTCTAGACTCAAATACACCTTTTAAATATGCAAACATATCCTTCCTCCCTTGTATACAATTTTATGATATTTTTTTATATCATAGTAAATTTATTATATTTTACCATACGGATTTTTTATTTCAAGTAGTTTTTTATTTTTGGGACGGTCCTTGAAAATATTTTCAAGGACCGTCCCTCTTTTTTTACGCAAAAAGAGCCCCATACAGGGGCTCTCTTCTCATAAAAAGTTTCAATTTTTTATTTGTTAATCTACCATCATGCAATACTTATCTGCAATGCAGAATATGTTGCCAATGGTTCCGTCAGATGTGATTATGGTAAGTATGTTTCCATTCCTTGCCATAACCACAAAAAGTTCATTTTCCTTCAGAGTACCAACCGCAGACTCAGATTCATCTCTTATATACCAGGTTTCACCTGTAAACTTCAAGATATCTCCGGTCTCGATTTCTTCAACTGTCAAAATCTGCTTTTCATGATACTCATGCTCGACCTTATTCAGGTAAGCAGTGATATTCAGTTCATAAAGCTGTTTCTGGTATATTACAACATAGTTTCCATTTTTTTCAGATACTATTGTAATGAATTCGCCAGCATCCACAGTAATTTCACCATCTGAATTTGTCAGTTTGACTTTTTCTGTTGGTGTTACAATATCACCTAACTGCAACTCTTCAGTTGTAGTAGTAGATGTTGTTGTCAGCTTTGTAGATGTTGTGGTGGAACTATCACTTGTTGTAACAGTCGTTGTAGATTTTGTTGTTGTTTTTGTTGTCGCTTTTGTTGTTGTAGGCTTTGTTTCTGTAGTTGTACCTGTTGTTTTAGATTCCATAGCCGTTGTACTTGCCGTGATTGTTGTAGATTCTGTTGTAGCTTTTGTTGTTGAAAATTCAGTTGTTGTCAAAGTCGTTGCCTTAGTTGTTTCAACGCTTGTTTCAGTTGATTGAGTTGTTGTTTCTGTAGTTGTAGTTGTTGTCTCAGTTGTCGTACTTGCAGTTTCTCGCGGAATCGGATCCACATAGAAAAAACTTTCCGAGTCAGGTGTAATTTGCAAATATAAATCAATTCCAAAGTATTCAACTTCATACCAGGATTCTTGCAAGATTTTAATTACCTTGCAATTTTCACCTGCAGACATTTTAGTTACAACGCCGGCCTCCAAAGACGGAGCTGATCTGAGATTCCATGTTTCAACTCCCTTCACAGGATTGAATACCAAGATATCATCACTATAGATCTTTTCCGGTGCCGGTGGCCATGTTGCATCCTGTCCAGCCCCACACTTCGCGATGTATGTCAACAAATACAAAACATCGGTAGTATCTACTTTTTCACTCCGGTCAACATCAAAGACTCTTTCATCAATTTCGACATCAAAACGACTGTATACATCATCCTTGGGATATCCTGCACAAACAAGAGCAATATAATACAAAATGTATATCGCATCGGTTGTGTCCAGTTTACCATCCTGATTTGCATCTCCCAGCAGTGTTGTATTACTTACTGCTGTTGCCGTTGTTGTTGTAGTCAGCATTACACTACTAATTGCAACAACAATGGAAAAGATTATAGCCATTACTTTTTTCATGCTTCATTTCCTCCATAGAAAATAATATTTGAAACTTTTTATGACCCGACATCACTTTTCAGTGAAATCGAAGATTATTATACCATAAATTTACATAATTTTCAATACAAATTTTGGGACGGTCCTTACTTTTTTATTTTTAGAATATTTTTTACTTAGACTTACTTATATAAATTCATAGTATTTGAATTTATTTTATTCAAATTTATATTTTTATTTTCTTAATGGTTATTCTAACATTCATTATTTATATCATTCGATTAAAAAAAAATTAAAATTTTTTTCTTTTTATTTTGACATATTTTACATAATATGTTATACTTACTTTTGTAAAAGCATTTAGCAAAGACCTTTTGTTTTTACTCACACGTATTCACCCGCAAAATTTGAGGAGGTCAAAAAAAATGTCGTATGAATTGTTGATTTTTCAAAGTGCTGAAGAACGGTCGATGTGCTGTGCTTGCTCTGGCCACAAATGGGAAAACCAGGACAACATCTTCGGCAAAGAGACGGAAAAGCTGTTGGCTACCTGCAAGCATCTTTTTCGTGTCAGCATTGATTTGGAACCTGGAGATGAAGCCAAGTTGTTGAAGAAAATCTATGGAATCTGCAAGGCTCACGGAGTTTATATCATGTGGTATGGCTTGGGTAGCCCTTTCGAACCGGACAAATTTCTTATTTCCGGCAGAGGCCATGACAGACTCGGATTTATCCAGTTCTAATAAATCGTAAACAACTCCGTATGACAACCAAGAGGGATGGTTCTTTGAACCGTCTCTTTTTCTTTTTCAAAGATTGTCTCTTTTTTCTCCTTTCAGGACCATCCCCGTTTTTCTTTCAAGGACCGTCCCTCTTTCTTCCTTTTCAGGACCGTCCCCGTTTTTCTCCTTCAAGGACCGTCCCTCTTTCTTTCTTTTCAGGACCGTCCCTCTTTTTCTTCTTCAAGGACCGTCCCTCTTTTTGGGGTGGCTTTTGTAACTTTTTGGGGTGATGGCGCATATTATGTAGTATATAATCAAACAAAGGAGGATTATGTATGAATGATTATAGTAGTAGAAAATGTTGTCATAAAAATTCTATGTCTATGATGAATAATAATATGAATATTGATATGATGGATGATTTTTGTGATGAAGATACTAGCATAGTAACAACAGCTCAGTCTGATTGTGCAAATTTATGTACAATGCCTCAAAATAACTGTAACTGTGGTTTTGATATGGATACAGAGTCTGTATTTCCAGATAATCCTATGCTTGCACAAAGTTATGTTCCTATTCAAAAAATGAATAAAGTTTTTACACCTGATGTTGGTTTAAAAATGGGAACTATTTTTCCAGAGCTTGTAAGCCCTTATATGCCTTGTCAAAGCATAAGAGAAATTGAATATATTAGAAATAATAATAGTCTTGGGGAGGGATGTAATAAATGAATGACCAATATATAAGCTATGAAGATTATCAAAGAGCTTGTGAATTAAATGACTTTGATAGAAATTGTACTTGTGGTAATAATGCTACAAGAGAAGAAATGCTAAGTACTTTAAAATCTTTAAAATTTAGTATTATCGAATTAGGTTTATATTTAGATACTCACCCTGATGATGAAAAGGCTATTTGCTTACACAAAGAATATTGTAATAAGTATAGAAAATTAGCTGATCAGTATCAAAAAATATATGGGCCATTGACTATAATGTTCCCATGTAATAAATGGAGATGGCTTGAAGAGCCTTGGCCATGGGAAAGGGGGAACTTTTAATGTGGACTTATAACAAAGTTTTAGAATATCCTATAAATATAAAAAATAGAAATCCACAACTTGCAAAATTTATAATTAGTCAATATGGAGGTCCTGATGGAGAGCTTAGTGCTTCTCTTAGATATTTGAGTCAGAGATTTGGTATGCCTGATCAAACTGCTAAGGCTATTTTGAACGATATAGGTACTGAAGAGCTAGCTCATTTAGAAATGGTTGGAACTATTATTCATCAATTAACAGACGGATGCTGTCCTGAAGAGCTTAAACAAGCTGGACTTGGATCATATTATACAGACCATGGCTGGAGTGTATATCCTCAATCAGCAGCAGGAATGCCTTTTTCTGCCTCTGTGCTTGCTGTAAAAGGTGACCCTATTGCTGACTTACAAGAAGATTTAGCTGCTGAGCAAAAAGCAAGAGCAACATACGAAAAATTAATTGATTTATGCGCAGATGACCCTGATGTAATCGACCCTCTTCGATTCTTAAGAGAAAGAGAAATTGTTCACTTTCAAAGATTTGGCGAAGCTTTGAGAGGTGTTCAAGATAAATTGGCTGAGAAAAAATGGTATATGAATAAAGACTGTTAAAGATAAAAATGGAAGATAATGCTCTTCCATTTTTCTTTGTATTTTTATTTTTAATATTTACTATAAAATTTTCTAAACATTATTTGTATTGTATGACAAATATAAACTAATTATTTTTTATAATTGACAACATCGTGGTACAGAAGAATTAGTACCATACTGTTATCAATGGCTAAATATTTTAATTACAATTTTAGTTATAACATTAAAATTTATTTGAATATATTATTTCTATTTCATCAGTATCTGGAATAGGTTTATCCAAATTTCTTCCATAAAGTGCATAAAAATTTAATAATTAAAGTTTCAACCATTCTCATTTCTTCCTCTAATTGGTATTTTATTACTTTATACTAGCTTTATTTATAATAATAATCTTACAAAAAAATAGAATAAGTATTGAATTTTATGTAAAATTGTAGTAGAATATATACTCATATAAACTTTTGGGTTTATTTTACATACATCAAAATAATCGGATTGTAATCCGAGAAAGGAAAGGTAGGAAGCTATGAACAAAAAACGGATAATTTCTTATGTAGTGCTACTTATGGTATTGACTGCTCTTATGAGTATGTTTGCTGGATGCGCTACATCGGAAAAAATCCCCATTCCAACAGTTAAGGAGAATGTCTTTATTTACGATGAAGATAACATTGTCGATGATGAGGTAGAAGAATCTCTCAACAAAATGTTAGTTGAACTCGAAGAAAAGACAGAAGTAGAGTTTTCCGTTGTGTCTGTAGAAAGCTTGCTTGACAGGAGTATTGAAAATTATTCAAATAATCTCTTTAATACTTTGGGTATTGGCAAAAAAGGAAAGGACAATGGAGTATTACTTTTATTCTCTCGGTCTGATGAAAAAGTTAGACTTGAAATTGGCAGAGGGCTTGAAGAATTCCTAACGGACTCAAAGTGTGGCCGAATTCTTGATGATTATTTTGTTCCTTATCGAGAAGACGATGACTATACTAAAGCAACAGAAATGACGGTAAAAGCTGTTTTGACTGTTATTGCTGAAGAATACGAAATCGATATTCAAGGTCTAGAAACAGATAATATATCTATTGAAGATGAATCCAATAGTAAAATACCAGATTTTGTATGGGTAATAATAATTATTGCTGTTATAGTTATTTTATCCATAATCATTGCATTTATTTCTGGTGGTGATGGTTCATCTGGAGGATACTTTGGCGGATCATCAGGAGGATTTTCTGGCGGTGGCTTCGGTGGAGGTTTTTCTGGAGGTGGTGGTGCCTCACGATAACAAATTGTAAATAAAAACACTATATAAAACATCAGGAGGTATTTTACAATGAAAACAAAAACAAAAGTGTTAATCGTTATCGGTATAGTATTGTTGTTGGTAGGCTTCTGGTTTTTCGGAACTAGAAACAGCTTGGTATCTTTGAAAGAGGATGTCGAAATGCAGCAATCTCAAATTGAGACAACACTTCAAAGACGGAATGATCTTATTCCCAATTTGGTAGCAACTGTTAAGGGATATGCCAACCATGAGGAGGCAGTATTCACAGAAATTGCTGATGCAAGATCGAAGCTCGCAGGTAGTATCGAAAGTGGAGATATGGAAAGTATCAGTGAAGCAAACACAGCTTTAGATTCTGCCCTTAGCAAATTGCTTGCAATTTCTGAAAATTATCCTGACCTGAAAGCAAGTGAACAATTTATTGCATTGCAGGACGAACTGGCTGGAACGGAAAACAGAATTGCTGTAGCAAGACAGTATTATAACGAAAAATTGAATACCTATAATACAAAGGTTCAAAAGTTTCCTTCAAGCATAGTCGCTGGAATGAGCGGATATTATCCCATGGAATACTTTGAGGCTGATGAAGGTGCAAAAGAAGTACCCACAGTCAATTTCGATTAACTTAGACCTTTTCAAAAAATTATAGTTGGCTGAATTGTCAACTGTGATAAAAAGCAATAGCACCTATTTAGATACATTCTAATAGGTGCTATACTTTTTATTCATCTCATTAATGATCATTCTTATTATCTTCAATAACTAATTATTTCATTTTATTCATGCAATTATTGTTTTTATTACTATAAATTTATCTAACCATTATTTGTATTGTATGGCAAATATAAATTAATTATTTTTTATAAAAATGAAAATCACAGCAATCTCCACCATACCCTAATGTTTTTGTCCTCGAAAATCCTATCTTTTTTAGCCCTCCATATGTTACATTATCAACATCACAAAATAAGTGACATAGTTTTTCACAATCATTTTCTACACATGCAGTATGCCAAAGACATTTTTTTATAGTTACATCAAAATAATCCTTACCATGTTTTTGTACACTTTCTTGTAAATCAGTTGTGCGCATAATTTTAAGAAATACCTTGCTGTATATTGAATAAAATCCTGGTACTTTTTCCATCTTAGCAGTAGATGCATGTTTTTTCGCTGCAATTTTATCAATCATATATTTTCGCATATATTGATATACTTCGTCTTCTGAAACTTCCTCTTTTGATAAAATTTTATACATTGCTATACGAGGAAGAATGGTTTGAATAAGCGTTTTCATTTGATTTTTTGATTTATTCTGTGTATTTTTTATAAGTTCATTAAGCATTGCTTCTTGCTTATTAAACAAATCGTTTCCCCTTTTTTCGCCAAATTCTTCATTTAAAAATGCTTTTATATTTTTTTGTTGCTTTATCTTCATAATTATAATCCCTTCATAAATTACTATTTGATTTTTACTTATTTTTTTAAATCCCAATGAGAACCTTTTTTGCAAATATAAAAATCACAACAATCTCTTCCCTCTGCTAAAGTTTTGGTTCTGTATAATACACCTCCAAACATATCAACAGATAATGTATCTAAAACACACATATACTTTACTAACTCGGGATGATTTTCTTTTCTAGCCAAAGCACATATACCACATTGCTTATAAATTATAGTGTATTCTTCCTCATCTCTTCCTTTAATAAATTCAGCCTTCCAATTAAATTCACTATCACTTGCTTTATTTCCTTTTTTTATAGATTCTTCCTTTTTCATTTGTGCCTTTTGGGTAAATGGATTTTTTGATGAGAATGCTTTTTCTATCATAGGAGATTTTATTGATGCTTTTACAATTTCGCCAAACTCTTCATCTTTTATTTTTTCTTCACAATTTTCATAAAATGCTAGCCAAAGAGCACCACTACTTAGGCAAGTTCTCAATGAATTTTTTGTTATACTGCCAATATCTGGTGATTCTTTTATAATTTGCTTATAGCGATTCTTCGCATTACTTTTCACCAATTTTATATCCCAATTAGGATGTTTTGTATGCAAAAAGTCTACTATAGTCCCACTCATAGCATACCATATTATTTTTTCACAAATAGTATATTTCATAAAATCTTCCTTTCAAAATATTATAATATTTTCACTTATTCTCCTAAATATTATAAATTAAACTTTTTTCAGCATTTATTATAGAAAAAAAATAAATCATATGCAATATTCTTTTCTAGATTATTCAAAATTCCTTTATATTTTTCATTTTAAATATTACGTTGATTATTAATCAATAAAAATACAAAAAACGCTTGCTAATTTACATAAAACATGTTATAATAATAACTGTTCGAATTTTTTCTTTTAAATTGAGAATATTTTCTCGATTTGTTTGTTACATTATAAGTGACAGACTATCAAGAGCATCTCATTGAATGAAAAATAGTAAAAACACATTACAACCAATACACAGGAGGACTTTACTATGAAAGCATTTGAAGCACGAAAGGGTTCTATCAAACCGCAGTATGATTCTGCCATTCATGATATTCAGCGGGCTGTCGGTTGGGGTTGGAAAAACACCCATGTAGATATTCATGGGTCTTTATATCCTGAGGTAGCTACAATGTTGGCGAAGGACGGTTATGATGTCAAAATCGTCACCATAAATAATGGCACAACTTCATTGTACAATGAAGTCTCATGGGAAAATGCTGCTGAAGGTAAGGAAGGCACAGTTACCTATGAGGACGAAACATTTCCGGTTGCTCCAGAAACTTCCGCCAAAATCGATGAACTTTTGAAAAATGTTCTTGGAATCGAGCCTGAAGAAGAGGAAGATGAAGAAGATGATGATGAAGAAGAGGATTCCTCTGATTTATCTGATTTCTCTGATTCCGCACAGTAAGGCTTCAAACAGTAAAATTTGCTTATCTAAAATATAACTTATGTGACTTTTGATAAGCAAAACAAATAGAGACAGATGTACTTTGTACTTTATCTGTCTCTTTTGTTTTGTCTCATATTCCCGCTCTTTGAACAATATTTTATGAACTAATTTCAATTATAGTTAATTACAATAAATCTTTAGTCATTATTTTTGATTTTCTACATCTGGAACCCAGCTTGCAAATCTCTTTAAAGCTTCGTCTGTTCTGACGTAAAATGGTTCGTTTTTGTTTAACTTTGAAATTTCTGCCATTTCTTCATTTGTTAATTTAAAATCAAAGATATTAATATTTTCCTTTATATGATTTTCGCTTCTTGCTCCTGGTATAACTATATATCCCATTTGAATATGCCATCTTAATATAATTTGTGCATTTGATTTATTGTATTTTTGTGCATATGCATTTGCTGTGTCTATTAACTTATATCCATTTTTTAAAGCTACTTCTACTGAATTCTCTGCTTCATCTGGTGTTACTAAATATGTTCCTAATCCTAACATTGGCATTTTTATTCAATTATTTAATTCTATATATTCCATAATAATAAAACCTCCCTATAATATAATTCGTAAAAATTATTTATTTATCCATTTTTCAATTTCATTTTTTGCATCCTTGGTAATTTTATATCACTTGGAGTTAGGTATAAGTCAATAGTTTATTAACTAATTTTATAAAATATTATTTTGTCATAAAAAAATATACAGAAAAATTTTTCTGTATATTTTTACTAATAAATTTCATTACAATTTCAATTTACATTTTTATTTAAATGCTCTTTTTTATTTTTATTCCTAAAATTACTACTGCAATTACAGTTGCACTAATAGCAAGTATTACCAAATTATTTTCTCCTGTAGTTGCTAGCTTTCTATTTGAAACTGTATTATCTTTTTTATTATCATTATTTTCTGTTCCTGTTATAGTAATTGGTACTTCAAAATCTTTAGTTTTGCTTTCTGATACTTTTACTTTAATTAATAATTTTGTAGTTCCTTCTTTTAAACCTTGTATAGATGCTCTTCCTGCTATTTGAGTACCACCATACTCATTATTTTCTATTCCACTTTCAGGGACACATTTTGCAATAGTTTCATCTTCTATCTTCCATTCAACATTCCAGTTATCTTTTACCATTTTAACTTCTGCAATTCCGTACAACCCCATCTTTACTTTTTGCAGTTATTTCAATTACATCAGTATTTCCTACACCTAATTGTATTTTATCTTTATTTAAAGTAATATTGTAGTAACCATCTTCTTCATAATCTGTTACAGTTATATCATATGTACTACTATAAGACATATATTCTGCTTTTATAGTTACGTTTCCATTGGCAATTGCAGTAACTAAACCTGATTTATCAACTGTAGCAATTTTTTCATCAGAGCTTGACCATGTTACATCCTCATTTTTTACATTAGTTAATGATTCTACACCTTCAATATCTAATTGCAAATTCTTACCTTTTTCTACTGTTTTTATTTTATCTTTTTGAACAATAGATATATTATCGCCTGTAGTTATCACTCTATCTTTACCCACAGCTAGTGAAACTGTTGCTGAACGTTCCTTATATGTCGCTGTAATTTCAGCCCTTCCTTCAGATATTCCTTCAATTACACCATTTGAAACTTTTGCAATTTTTTCATCTGAACTTTTCCATGTACATTGACTTGAAACATCTTCTCTAGATACTTCTCCTGTAGGGGCTGGTGACATCTCATTACTTGTCACATATTCAGCTTTTATATTCATCTTTCCACCAACTGGAATCTTCTTACTACATACATATACTCCTTTTGAAAATACAATATTATCTCCTGATAATTCTAAATCCATACTTATTGCATATGATTTAATACTACAACACATACTTATAAAAATTATAGCGACAACTATAGATATTGCCCTTTTCATACTAATTTTCATAAACTCCTCCTTAATTTAAATATTTAGATGTTTTTCTTTTGTAAGAAATTTTTATCCATAAAAATTATAGCATATTAAATTTTTTATTACAACAAAAAATATTATTTTTTTAGCATAAATTATACAAACAATTTTTGTCAAACTTAAACTATTTCTATAAATTTATTTTTGTTATATTGTATTTTATGTAAAACTATGTTATACTTAATTTTATAATTCGCCGTGCACGAATATAAACAATGCACAATTTGCAAAAGCCTAGAAAAAGCAACATATAGGAGGTTACAACTATGGCAAAAGAAAACTCGGCACTCGTTGCCGCAAAATGGTGGACCGACACGATTTCTAACCCGACACCGAATAGTTTCAACAATGGTGATCGAACAAGCGATTCATCGCTCATGCTTATGATGCTTGGACATATGAGAGCAATGCAAAACCTGGCATCGGAAGATCAGCTCAGGGAATTCTGTTCCTTGCTTTCCAACCGCATTGAAGAAGAATTGCACAAATATCCCAAGATTTATCTGGACTGCGATTATGATCCTTGTAATATTCTTGGTGAATGTGCAACAAAGGTAGGAATTGATCTGTGCCTTTTCCCTTTTAAGAGAAGAATGACTGTGACATCTAGCTCTGTTGAAGTAAAAGATGGATACGATGCCACATGGGTATCTCTTCTCTAAAAGTCTAAAAGAAAAGTAAGCATAATCAACAAAAAAATGGCTCCTGATATTTTCAGGAGTCATTTTTATTTTAAAATTTATATAGCTCTGTTATTTCTTTTGTATCTGTATTATATTTAAAACAAACTGATTTTTGTCTCTTATATGCATATCTCCATCCCATATCTTCTTGAGAATAATGCACGCCATAATCTAAAGTTACATATATTTCGTTTCCTATTATTGCGCTCTCAGCTAAATTTATTGTGTGTTCATCATCTGAAGTAAATTCAAATTTTTCATTTATTTCTTCTTGTGTTAATATTGTTTTTCTTTCTTTTGTAGATTCATCAACATATACTAAATCATTTACGATTTTTCCTTTTACAGATTTAGAATTAATATATACACCTTTTAATTTTTGATCATTTTCATTTTCTAAATTTTGAACTGATTCTTTTTGTAAATTACTTCCGTTTTTATTCATAGTAACACAATATTCATCTTGTAACATATGTGCTGTTCCATCACGATATCCTATGTAGCATTTTATTTTACCATTATCTTCTCCAAATTCAACAATTTCTATTGGTTGATCTGTTGATTCTTTAAATAAATCTTTTCTCAAAAATGTTGCTATTGTCCCATTATCTTTATTATCTTTTATTGTTCCTATTTTTAAAGTGTTACTTTCTGTATCATCACTATAATATATAACATTATCTATAACATCAATAACATTTGCTTTTTCTTTTAAATTAACTATTTCGTCAGTTTTTGTGTTTATTGCAAATATATTTTCGTTTTGACATATTACATATCCTTTTATGCTTTTTATAATTTCACCTTTTTGATATTCTTTTTTATTTTCTCCATTCATATCAGTTGAATAAATTTTATTATAAGATCCTGATTCGCTTTCTGTACCTTGCATAAATATTTTGTCATTTGAAATGCAAATATTTCCCAAAGCTTTTTCTGTTAATACTGTTGTTTGATTTCCAGAGCTGTCTAATTTTATTAATTCATTTTTAGTATTTTGATTTGTTGAATATTTTGCAAATAATCCTGTATTTTCTCTACTATTTGCAGATAATTTCCAAAAATATGTTGCATCTTTGTATTTTACAAATTCAGCAACATTTGTTGTTACTTCTCCATCTTGCTTTGCTTCATTTGATTGTTCATTATTACTTGTGTTATTAGATTTTTCCTCTTCATTTTTTTCTTTAGTTGTTCCACATCCTGTTAGCATTATCAATAATATTGATACTATTGATAATATTAATATGCTTTTAATTTTTTCTTTTTTCATTTGATTTCCTCCTCTTATTTTTTTCATTTACATTATATATAAAAGAATATTAAAATGCAATGAAAAAATGGAGTATGAACTTTTTCTTCTTGGTTGTCAATGGGGACGGTTCTTTTTGACAACTTTAGGCATACATTTTGGATGTAGCTTAAAAAAGTTGTCAAAAAGAACCGTCCCCACTGACATATTTACTTAGACAATATTTCACATGAGATATCTACAGAAACTTATACATAAAATGAAACATAAAGATAAATAAATTTTATCTTTATGTTTCACAAACAAATTATATATCATCGGATTATTTTCCGAAATTTCTTGACACCAATAGAGTATTACCTATTTTTTGAAATATATTTTTGATTTCTGCTTTTAGGTTTATCTGGTATCGTCATTTGCAACTTATCTTGTTCTATCAACTTATTTATATAATTATTTTTAAATTTATATACATCTTTATATCCAAAGTATTGAGTAATTTCCTTTAAAGATTTTACAGTTTTGCATAGCTTTAATATTTCTTCTTCACTTACTGCCAACTTACTGCTTTTTTCTTTGGCAGTAACTTCATATTCGAAAGGATTTTCCTTATATTTAAAAGAAACTCTAAAAAAATGTTCCATAAATTTAAAACAACTTTTATCATAAGCATCTAAAATCCTTAATACTCCAGAACCAATATTTTCAATCAATTCTACATCTTTAAATACTCTTATTAGTTCTTTATTTCTTGGAGCAGTAACACCTTCTAAAAATTCTTCCTGTGATAATTCTTGAGATAATCCACCTGCAGAAGTAATTTCAACTCTATCAGAATATAGTTCTACAATAGGACTATTTCCATAAGAATAATCATTATGAACAATAGCATTTATAACAGCTTCTTTTAATGCTTTACTATCAATTTTTTCTTGTTCTTTTCTTCCAAAATATTCAATTTTGGCATATGTTGTATTTTCAACATCTAGTCTATCTAATAATTTTTGTGTAGCAGTACTTAAGCATCGATTTCCGTATTCCATATTTTCTAATAATTCTAATTTGTTATTACCTACATATTTTACAAGTTTTATTGAAATATTATTTTCATCAGCCAATAGAAAAGCATTATAATTGTATTTACCTTCACTTGTTAATAAATCAAGGTTTTGTAAGAAGTTATCATTTAGTTTTAATCCACATTCTTCATAATAAATTTTTAATTGATTAAATGTTAACTCTTGCCTTGGAGATTCTATTTCCTTCAATGTATATTTAACTAAACATACCTTTTCTTCTCAAAATCTCTTATTCTATTTGCTCCCAACTCTTCAATTCTATTTATTATGCTTTTAGGTTCTATTTCTAAAGCTCTTAATTCAAATTCAGTTTTCACTTTATTATTCTCCTTATAGATTAATTGTCAAATTCTTTTACAAATCCTACAATATCGCTATTAACTTTTTGTATTCTTTCATCATTTTTTAATTCATCATATGAAAACCATTTATAATTATCTGGTAAATTATCTAACTGTTCATTTGTTTCTATTTTATAAAAATAATGTTCATATTCTTTTTCAATTTGAGCACTTTCAGAAAATTTTGTATGCTTTTTCATTCCTAGATAATTACATTTAATATCTTTTAAACCTAAAGTATCTTCTACATTTTTTCGTATAATATCAATATCATCTGCTCCATTAATTTTGCAATTTAAAAATAGATAAGATTGCCATCTTTCATCATAGTATTGTAAATATTTATTTTCCTTATTTTTTATAATTATAATTGCATGTTTTCCCATACTTTTCCTCCTGATTTTTCTTTTATTGGTGCTATATATTTGTAAAAAGCTTTGCTACAAATTATTAATATTTTCATGTTTATATTTTTCATTATAGCATTTGCATACTGTCATTTCAAGAGATAAAATACATATAACAGGGAAATTATCTGTCAAGTACTTATGTATTTTTTTTTACAAAATATCCAAACTATGCTATTATGTACATATATGAAAAAGGAGGACTTTATATGGCAAACAAAAAAAAGTTATTACTTGTTTTAATTATTATTTTTATACTTACATTGGGATTTTTTGTATTTTTCAATCAATCTAATCAATCTGTTTTAGAAACCTATACATTAAATAGACAGGGTCTAATGAAAAACGATAAAATTATCCTAGACGAAAAATTTGATGAAAAAGGAAATTTAACATATTACAAATACAAATCACCAAACAACAATGAAATTTCGGAATTTAATTTTAAATACAAATATGATGATAACAATAGAATTACAGAGGTGATTTTAAACAATAAAGATTATATACAAATAGAATACAATGAAAATAACAAAATATCTAAAATGTATGAAACTATATCAAATTCTTTGTCAAATAACAAGGATATTTTAAATCTCACTTTCAACTATTTAGAAAATGATGAACTAATAGTTGATAATACTATTACAAAATATACAGACACTGAAAATGAATACAAAGAGCACTATACTCTAAATTATAAAACTATTAATTACCAAAATAAAGATTGTATTTTAATAACCGAAAAAAATGACACTGAAGACTCAATTATAGAAATTGCATATGAAAAAAACTTAAAAGAAATTAATTTTAGTAATTTTTGTGATTTATTAAATATTATTCCACTTGGTTATTCTACAGAAAACAATAATTTAAAAAATTCTCAAAGTAATGATAACTCTTTGCTATTAATGACTCCAATGATTTCTAATGGAAATCTAATATATATAAAAAATAAAGTAAAAGTAGATCAATATTCAGATTACCAAGAGACTGGAATTGATAATAATTATGATAATACTGGCAGACTTTTAAAATCTAGCTCTTATGGTTATGAAAATAACCAAACTATATATTGCATGTATAAATCCATTAATTCAAAAGAGTATTATGAATATAGAATTGTAAAAATATGCTTTTTTGATGCATCAACTGAATATAAATACATTAAAAATAAGATATATCTAAATGAAAACAGTAATATTTCCAAAAAGGAAACTTTAGAATCTGATAATATAAATGAAAAAGAGTACACTTCTAAGCTAAAGAAATTCGAAAAATATTTTGAAAAAGAAAAAATCTACAATTAGACTAAAATTCAGTAAAAGACTTCAAAATTAGCTTGGTCACTCCAGTTACAATACTACTGCAAATATATATACTCATCTTGACAAATCTGCTAATGTAGTAACTGGCGATGTAGTAAGTAATTTATTAAAATTGTAACTAAAAAGTTCTACAAAAACTATAGTAAAAAAATTTTTGTAGAACTTTTGTAGAATTTTTGTAGAACTTTTGAATTTTAGACAAAAAAATAATACCTCGAGAATCGCTCAAATCCTTGGTATTACTTTGGTGCAGATGGCCGGAATCGAACCGGCACGGTTTATTCAACCGCAGGATTTTAAGAATACTCCCATCTGTCACATATAACCTCAACTACTATTAAATACTAACTTCTATTATTATTTAATACACAAATTATTATAAATTTTTTATTAATTTTGTAGAACTATATTAAAATAAAACACAGTTACAACATATACAAATGTGAAATATATTTGTGTTATATATGTTTATCAAGTTCTTTTACTAATTTATGTCAATGGGGACGGTTCTTTTTGACAACCCCCATTGCCCCCCAAATTGACAACCATTGACCAACCACGAAAAAATGACAACTTTTCTGTTGTCATTTTTTCTTATCTTTATTAGCTTATTTGTATTTTGTCGTCTTGTGCTGTTACTTTGGCTGGTTTGTTTGGTTTTATTTTTCCATCTAGTATTGCTTCTGCTATTTTGTCTTCTATTAAATTTTGTATTGCTCTTCTTAGTGGTCTTGCTCCGTAGTTGTCATCTACTCCGTTTTTGGCTATTAGGTCTTTTGCAGTTTGGTCTATTTCTATTTTGTAGTTTTGGTCTTGTAATCTTTTTTGTACTCTTTTTAGCATTATATCTATTATTTGAGTTATTTCATTTTGACCTAATTTATGGAATACTATTATTTCATCTATACGATTGATAAATTCTGGTCTAAATTGTTTTTTAAGCTCTGACATTACTTCTTTCTTGGTATCTTCGTATTCTTTATTTTCTTCTTGTTTTTTATCTGTATTTGCTGAAAATCCTAGTGATTTTTTGTCTGATAATAGGCGTGCTCCTACATTTGATGTCATTATTATTACCGTGTTTTTGAAGTTTACTGATCTTCCTTGGCTATCTGTTAAACGACCATCATCTAATATTTGTAGTAACATATTCATTACATCTGGATGTGCCTTTTCTATTTCGTCAAATAATATTACTGAATATGGTTTTCTTCTTACTTTTTCTGTTAATTGACCAGCTTCGTCGAAACCTACATATCCTGGAGGCGCACCAATTAATTTTGCTACTGAATGTGATTCCATATATTCAGACATATCAATTCTTATCATTGCATCTTCATTTCCAAATAAACTTTCTGCAAGTGCTTTTGATAGCTCTGTTTTACCAACACCAGTTTGTCCTAAGAATAAGAATGAACCTATTGGTCTGTTTGGATCTTTTAATCCTAATCTTCCTCTTCTTATTGCTTTTGCAACTGCTGATACAGCTTCATCTTGTCCTATAACTCTTTCATGTAATGTTTGCTCTAAATTTTTCAATTTTTCGTTTTCATCTTGAGTTATTTTCTTTACAGGAATATTTGTCCAACTTGAAATAACCTCAGCTATATCATCTTCTGTTAATGTTGTAACACTTTTACTATTTTTATTTTCCCATTTTTTCTTTTCTTTTTCTAATTTTTCTTTTGTTGTATGCTCTTTATCTCTTATGCTTGCTGCTTTTTCGAAATCTTGTGTACGAATTGCTTCATCTTTTTCTTTAGATAAAGCTTCTAGTTTTTCTTCTATTTCTTTTAAATTATCTGGAACTGTATATGTTTTCATTTTTACTCTTGATGCAGCTTCATCTATTAAATCTATTGCTTTATCTGGTAAAAATCTATCTGTTATATATCTTACAGACATTTTAACTGCTGCATCAATTGCTTCATCAGTAATTTTTACATTGTGATGTGCTTCATATTTATCTCTAATACCTTTTAAAATTTTTACGGTATCCTCAGATGATGGTTCAAGAACTGTAACTGGGCTAAATCTACGCTCTAATGCACTATCTTTTTCAATATATTTTCTATATTCATTTAAAGTTGTTGCTCCAACTAATTGTATTTCACCTCTTGCTAAAAGTGGTTTTAAAATATTAGCAGCATCAACTGCACCTTCTGCTGATCCAGCTCCAACTATAGTGTGAATTTCATCTATAAATAATATAACATCTCCTGCTTTTTTTACTTCATTTAAGCATTTTTTTATACGCTCTTCAAAATCACCTCTATATTTTGCACCAGCAACCATACTAGAAATATCTAGTGTAACTACTCTTTTATTTTTTAGCATTTCTGGAACATCTTCAGCTACAATTTTTTCTGCTAAGCCTTCCACAACTGCTGTTTTACCAACACCTGGCTCACCAATTAAACATGGATTATTTTTAGATCTTCTTGATAAAATTTGAATAACTCTATCTATTTCGTTCTTTCTACCAATAACTGGATCTAATTTGCCATCGCTTGCTTGTTTGGTTAAATCTGTTCCATATTGATTTAGTGTTGGTGTAGAATTATAGCTTCCACTATTTTTTGAAGATCTTGTACTAGTGCTACTATCTGATTCACCTTCTCTTAAAACTTTTACAATTTCATTGTATAATTTTTGTGGATTAATTCCTAAATCCATCATAATTCTAACAGCTACACTGTCACCTTCAATCATAATTCCTATTAATAAATGCTCTGTTCCTATATATTCATTTCCCATTTTTTTAGCTTCTAAAAAAGCATTTTCTATAACTCTTTTTGTTCTTGGGGTAAATCCCATTGGCTCATCGATTTCTTCTTCTGATCTTCCTATGAGCTCTTCTATTTCGTCTAAAATTTTATCTGAAGTCATACCTTGATTTTGTAGAACTTTGCTTGCTATACCTGTGCCTTCTTCAACTAAACCATATAGCAAGTGCTCTGTTCCTATATAATCGTGACCTAAGTTTGCTGCAATTTCATTTGCTATTTGTATAGCTTTTTCAGCTCTATTTGTAAATTTATATGTCATAAAACAACCCTCCTTAAAATTTATTTTTCATTTAGTATTTGACGAATGATTTCACATCTTTTTATATCGCGCTCGAATCCGCTTAGTTCGTTTCCTACTATTTTTTGTAGATTTCCTGGTTTTGTATAAAGCTCTATTTTTTTGATCTTTTGATCATTTAATTCATTTATTATTCCTAAATCTGTACCTAATTTTACATCTGATATAAGTCCTCTGCATTCATCTGATGATAATATTCTTGCATTTGTTAATATACCAAATGATCTATATACTTTGTTTTCAAGCTCCATTGGCTTTTTAGTTAAGTATTTTCTTGCTAGTCTTTCTTGCTCTATTATTTTGTCTGTAATTGTTTTTACATTTTTTGTAATTTCTTTTTCTGATAATCCTAAAGATTGACTATTAAATATTTGATATACATCGCCTTTGCTTTCAGTTCCTTCACCATAAATTCCTCTTATACTCATTCCAAAATTATTAACTGCTCTTAGTACTTTTCCTATATTTCCAGTTAATGTAAGTGCTGGAAGATGTACCATTATGGAAATTCTCATTGCTGTACCTACATTTGTTGGGCATGCTGTTAAATATCCATATTTTTCGTTATATGCATAATTAACAAGTTCACTTAGTTTATCATCTATTTCAGTCATAAGACCAACTAAATTTTCAAGCTCTAGGCCTGCACTAAATACTTGCATACGAAGATGGTCTTCTTCATTTACCATTATACATATATTTTCATCATCATTAATTATAATTGCTTTGTTTGGTTTATTGTTCATCGCAAAATCTGGACTTATTAGGTGTTTTTCCATTAAACTTATTTTTGTGATATCATCCATATTTTCTAATTTTAAAAATTTAAGACCATAACCCAAACTTGGAGTAATTTCCTCAAGCTTATTTAATACCTCTTTAGACTCATCTTTTAAATGTTTATTTGGAAAATTATATTCAACTAAATTTCTTGCTAGTCTTACTCTAGAGCTAATTACTACATCAGAATCTTTTCCATTTTGTAAATACCAATTTGACATATCTAATATCATCCCTTTCTAATAGTTAAACTATTGTAGTTTTTTTATTTCATCTCTGATTTTTGCTGCATCTTCATATCTTTCGTCTTTTATTGCTTTTTGTAAATCTTTATTTAGTTTATTTATTTTTTCTTGTTTTTCATCGACTTTCTTTTCTGTTTTTTTAGCTTTTGCTTCTTTTTTTGTAGATTGTATATCTATAGCTTTTACAATATTTTTTGGCTTTCTTCCTATATGTTTTGATGTTCCATGTAGATTTTTTAAAATAGAATCTAATTTATTTGAAAATGTGTCATAACATTCGGCACATCCGAATTTTCCGTTATTAACGAAATCATCATATGTTAAACCGCATTTTGGACATCTTTCATTTTCTATTTTTGCAAAACTTGGTAATAAATTATCATCTTCAAAAAAGTCGCTTAAAAAATTAGAAAAATTGATTGGTATATTAAAATCAATATCTTCTAACCCCATTTTTTTTGCACAATCTTCACATAGTGCAAATTCTGTTTTTTCTCCATTAATTATCCTTGTATATCGTACATTTGCTTCATTTTTACCACAATTTGAACATAACATTATAAATCAACCTCCTTAAACTAAATTAATTAACATATTTTTAAAAATGCTTGCTCTTAATTCATCTTTATATTGATGTGGAACTATTAAAACATTGTCACTTGTTGCAACCTTTAATAGTTTAGCTTGTTCTTCTGTAATTATTTGATAAGAGAGCAAATTACTTATGAAAATGTCGACTTCTTGTGCAGAAATACTGTCTTCAATACTTGATATAATATGCATTATGTAGTTACTTTTTGTTATATTTATTTTTTTAATTGTTATATGGCCTCCTCCACCACGTTTACTTTCTACATAATAACCTTGTGATGGTTTGAATCTTGTAGATATTACGTAGTTTATTTGTGATGGTACACAATTGAAGTGCTCTGCTAAGTCGTTTCTTTGTATTTCAATGTAATCGTTATCTTCTTCGAATAATTCTTTTATAAATTCTTCTATCATATCAGACATTCTCATATTGTAATCCTCCTTTCTTGACTTTGACTTTCTTTGACCTTATGTTTTTATTATACTCTGTTTTTTTTAAATGTCAATACTTTTTTTACATTTTTTTGACTTTCTTTGACCTTTGATTTAAATTATTCTTTTATAATAGAAAAACGGCAGACAAAATACATTGTCTGCCGTAAAAAGTTTGCCACAATTGTTATCACATCACTTGTAGCAATAGTAATGGGCACCAAGGGTACAGTATGTACCGCTCCCCTGAGGAAATCTTGCCTGATATACGACATTTTCCGGTAATGGTGTATTTCCTGCAAGTAGGTTTTCTGCTATTTCGTAGAAATACGGATCATAAATGTATTCCTCCGAATAGTAGCTTACTCCCCAAGGATATTGCCCATCTTGGGAAAGAACTCCAGAAACAGAATCAGGAAAATCAGGGTCATTGACTCTATTGACAATTACATTTCCGACATATGTAGCGTCAGTATAATTGCCATAAGCTGCTTCCCTTGACATAGCGTACGCTATCAAAAAAACATCATTTGAATTTACATCATATGATGTTTCTTCTGTTGTCGTTGTTTCCTCTGTTGTCGCTTCAGTGAGCTCTTCGGTGGTTGTCATACTTGTTGTCGTAGTTGTCATTGTTGTCGTAGTAGTAGCTTCTGTTGTTACAGCTGTTGTTGTCATTAGCAGTTCTGTAACCTTGGTTGCAGTAGAATACGGAGGCGTTGCTACAGGAACAGCCATCTCTTTCTTTACTGTAGTCGCTGTTGCTACTTCATTTTGTGCATTTTCAAAATACATTGAGAGAGCTGGTGTCTCTTCAATTGTATTTGCATTTGAAAGAACAGTAATTGTTGTTCCTCCAAGTACTGCACCAATTGCAGCAATGATCGAAACTATTTCTTTTAACAAGAAGTTTCACATCCTTTTATTTATTTTCCAATAGGAATACTTTTATTATACACTATTAGTTTAGTTATGTAAACATTGTTACCAAAAAAAGCCTGATTTATATCAGACTATTTTTTCTTTGTCATTTTATTTAATTCTTCTGCTCTTTGTTTTTGTTGATTTGGTGTCATCCAAATAAAATAAGAGCAGATAAATTCACCTGAACTTGTTGTATCATCTTTTTCGAAGTGATGATTACAACATATTGGTCTTTTTTTGTTTTTCATATAAATCAACCTCTTTCGTGAATATTATTAAACAAAAAAGATTAATTTATACTATATTTGTAATTGCTTTAATTATTATTAGATACTTTTAATATTTCTTTGAAAATAATAGATTATAGCCAACTTTAAGAAATTTTTAATTTGCTTTTACTTATCTGGGCTGTTGGACAATACTCTTTTACTATTAATCTTACAATTTCTTCTTCTGCTTCTGTTACTTTTGGACCTAATAAAATTTTTAGATCTTTTAATACTTCTTCATCAAAATCCACATAAAATCTTTTACTTGGAATTATTGTATTTGGATTTTCTAATAGATTCATTGCTTCTGTTATAAATTTCTCGGCATTATCTCTATTGTTCCTACATATATTTTTCATTTCTTCCATATATTGCATATTCCAAGGTGCTAAAAATATTCCATATCGGCATTCTTCTTGGAAACTCCAGTTACTTCTTTTATATTTTCCAAGTTTTGAGAAATCATATTTTAATAGTTTTTCTACATTTATATTTTTTATTTTAGGATATAATAAATTTTCGTCATCTGTATATTCAATATCATATAATTTTATTCCCTCATCTATTAATGACATTTTATTATTTTTGTATAGCTTTTCTACATCAAAATATTGCATAGTTTCTTCGTCAAATCCATATTCACCATGTGCATAAGTAAATTTTTTAAATGGAAATTCTGGTAGCTCTATTCTTACTCCTGTCATATCTTGTGAATACATTGTCCATAATGGTATTGATTCTCTACTGCTTTTGTTCCAGCAACTTACATAATAAAATCTTCCAAAGTTTTGTAAGTCTCCTGTTTCTTTTTCTTCCATATCATCAACATTTTCTAGACTACTAAAACATATGCTTTTCGTTTTTAATATTAATAGTAAATTTTCTATACTTGTATAGTGATATAATTTTTTTATTTTGTCTTTTTCCATAATTTTTCCTTTCCTTATTTTGTAAACTATTTAATTTATTTTTATATTATATATTAAAGGAGGTAATATTTTGAGTTTTGGTTTGTGTTTATCTGGTGGCGGAATAAAAGGTGCTGCTCATATTGGTGTATTGCAATCTTTAGAAGAACATAATATTAATATAGATTATATATCTGGTACATCCTCTGGAAGTATTGTTGCAACGCTTTATTCTATTGGTTATTCACCTTCAGAAATATATAATTTTTTTAAACATTATTCAAAAGATATAACCCATATTGGTTTTAAAAATATTTTCAAACTTATATCTGGATTATTACTTAAACATAAAATTGTAATTGATGGCTTAAATGATGGCAAAAAACTTGAAAAAATAATGTATAAAATATGTGCTAAAAAAGATATTTATACAATTGATCAAATAAATTTGCCATTATTAATTCCAAGTGTAAATATTGAAAATGGTGAAACTTACATATTTACATCAAAAAAAATACGAAATATATATCAAGATAATTATGTGTATGATAATTCAATTTTAGTTTCTAAAGCTGTTCGTGCTAGTTGCAGTTTTCCTGGAATATATTCACCTTGCCATTATCAAAATAAGATTTTGGTTGATGGTGGTATTCGAGAAAATATCCCTTGGAAAGAAACAAAAAAGCTTGGTGCTGACACTGTTTTAAGCGTTATTTTTGAAAGAACTTTAGAGCCTGATTCTTTTTTAGATATTTTAGAAATTATTACAAAATCTATAAATTTATTATCTCATGAATTGTCTTTATATGAACAGTCTGGATCTGATTACGTTTTAAAGATTAACACTTTAAATACATCTTTACTTGATATCTCGAAAATTGATTTTTTATATAATCTTGGCTATTCTAGTATGAACAATTTTTTAGAAAAAAATAATTGGAACAAAAAACTTTGCAAATTTGAATAATATTGCAAAGTTTTTTGCCTATTCAATTATGGTCCATCATCTGTTTCATCTTCATCTGGGGTTGTATTTGTTTTATTGTGATTTGTATTTGTATTGTTATTTGTTGTATTAGTATTATTTGTAGTATTTTCGGTTGTATTATTTTCTACATTATTTACTTTGTTTTCATTTTTTACATTATTTGATGTATTATTTTTTGTGTTATTTTTTGTACTATTTACAGAGATATTTTCTGTTGTTGTATTTTCTTCTGTAGTATTTCGTACTACATTATTTTCTGATGAACTATTTGATGTAGTATTTTTAGTTGTAGTATTTTTTGTTGTGTTTTCTTTTTTCTTATTATTGCTTCCTGTACAACCTACACATTCGCTTGGTACTGTTCCAGATAAGAAATATTCTGTATATACATCTTCACATTTACTAGTTGCTGTCATTCCTGTTTTTGCACATATTTTTGCTTGTTTTATACTTCCAGGCATTGAAAATGTTGTTTTTGATAAATTTGAATGTACATTTTTCATAACAGCTGACCATATCTGCACTGCAGGGCTTTTTCCTTTATATGATACAGTTTCATTTTGATCATATCCATACCATGTTACAGCTGTATAATATGTTGTGAATCCACATAACCATTTATCATAATTATCGTTTGTTGTTCCAGTTTTTGCAGAAACATCCATTCCATCTATTTTACACAATTTTGCTGTTCCACTGCTTCCTTCTACAGGTTGTTTTAAAAGTTCTTTTAGCACATATGCTACTTCTTTTGAAAAGACTTTTGTTTTCTTTTGCTTTGATTTCATTAAATTTTTTCCTTTAGCAGTTTCAATTTTAGTATAAAAAGTTGGCTCTATATATTGTCCATCATTAGCAATTGTTGCATATGCTCCTGCCATTTCTAGTGGTGTTATACCTTTATCTAATCCTCCAAGCGCTAATGATAATGTTTCATCTTTATCTGTTAAACTTGTTATTCCCATCTTTTTTAAATATTTTACAGAATTACTTGGACCAATTGCTTCCATCATTTTTACAAATGGTATATTTTGTGATGATTCTACTGCTCTTCTTACAGTTATTTCTCCAATATACTCATCATTATCTGTTGGAGAATAACCACTTTCACTTCCATCATTAAATGTAGTTGGCTCATCGTTATACATTGTAGATGCTGTAAATGTTTTTTTATCAATTCCTGGTGCAAGTACTGCAATTGGTTTAATTGCTGACCCAGTTTGTCTTACTGCTTGTGTTGCTCTGTTAAAACCACGTGCACTTTTTTTCTCACCTAAACCTCCAACACATCCTACAACATATCCTGTTGTATGGTCTATTATTACCATTGCAGATTGAGATGTTTGTCCATCATTTGATGTTAGTACATATTTGCTTTTGTTATATTCTTCTTCTAGTTTTTGTTGAATCTCTTTATCTTCTGTACTATAAATTTTTAAACCAGACATATATACATAATTTGTTGCAAATTTTGTACTCATTTTTTTCTTTTCTGATATGTCTGAAATAACTTCAGATACTACTGCATCTGCATGGTATGAATAAATTCCATTGCTTTCTGATTGAATATCTCCTTTTTGGAAATTTAATCCATTTTCCACTTCTTGAACAGCATTATTGTAATCTGAATCATTTATATGTTTTAATTCGTGCATTTTGGCTAAAACAGCTTTTGTTCTTTTCTTTATTTTTTCTGAATTATCTTTTTCATTAAATGGATTATACGAATTTGGTGAATTATTTATTCCTGCTAAAAATGCACATTCTGCTAAATCAAGATCTGATACACTTTTATTAAAATAATATTTAGCTCCCATGTCTACACCATATGTATTTGGTGCTACATATATAATATTAAAATATGTTTCTAAAATTTCATCTTTACTGCAAAAGCTTTCTAGCTCTTCTGCTTTTACCCATTCTTCTATTTTTCTTGATATTGAATTATCATCATTACCTGTTAAATTTTTTACTAACTGCTGAGTTATTGTACTTCCTCCGAATGATGATTTTCCAGCATGAATTACATATGAACCAATTGCAGCTGTTGTTCTTTTTATATCTACACCTTTGTGTTTATAAAATCTTTCATCTTCAATATCTATGTATGCATTTTTTAAATTATCTGGAACCTGAGACAATTTTACATTATTTTTATTTCTTTCAGCTCCCAGTTTTTCTATTATATTTCCAGAGCTATCAACTATTGTAGATGGCTCATTATTCATCATTTGAAGTACAATATTCTTCCATGAAAAATATGCAGATATCCTATATATACAAAATACCAGATATACAAGAACAAATAATGCATTTGCTTTTTTTATAAAAGCTTTTCTTCTATCTGACATTACTTTTACTTTTGGATTTCCTTTTCTTCCCTTTTGCTTAATGTTTCTTTCAGATCTTTTTCTTCTTCTTGTTTCTTCTATTTTATTTAATCTTTTTTCTCTTTCTCTTTTTTCTGCTCTACTCAAAGTTTCATACACCTTCTAAATTTTTCTTTTTTCACGCATTCATTTTATCATTAGATATATTTTTTTGCAATTGAATTTTGGCATAATTATAAAGTAGAAGATATTATGAATATAATACCTTCTACTTTATAATTTATATGTTATTTATAATCTAACATCTACAGTTAATTTTATTATATATGAAACTATTAATATTAGTATGTTGTTTTCTACTGCTGTTTTAGGCGGATTGTGTGAGTACATATTTTCGGCACTTTTATTTAGCTCTGCAACTTCGTTGTTTTTGTTTTCGTCTTTAATAGTTGATGTTTGAACTGTATCTTGACTATTTTGTGGTTGCCATTTTGCTATTATTGTATAATCTTTTGTTACTTCTTGTGGAAATGTTTCTATTTGCTCATTTGTTTCTTCGTCATACCAACCTAAAAATTCATATCCTTCCTTACTTATTACTTGTGGTAATGTTGGGAATTTTTCATTTTTTAATATACTTGTATGCTCTATGTAATTTTGCTCATCTTGAAATGTTCCGCCTTCTTCTGTTTTAAAAATTACATCATATGTTATAAAGTTTTTTAGGTCTCTTGATGTTATTTCTATATTGCATTCATTTGATGTTAGAAAACTTTTTAGCTCTTCATTTTGGTATTCTTTTTCAAATGGCATATTTACATTAAGTTCATCTGATAATACTTGTCCTTTTATAATTATTTTTGCTTGTGATGAAAATGGCTCTGTATCAATAGAATACACTTTTCCTGTAGAATCTGAATTATTGCTTTCTTTAAAATTAGTATATGTTTTTTTATTGTCATTTTCTTCTATTTCGATAGATATATTTGAAATTTCTATCGAAGATTTTTTGTAATCTACGCTTACTCCATTTATTTGAGTGTCTATATATACTTGTCCATCAATATGTATATTTACATTAGTTATTTTGTCATAATTATATTCATTTGCATATATGTGGTTAAAGTTAAAAATTGTAAAAAATAAAATTATGGCACATACCCTTTTTAATTTTTTCAATTTTTTTCTCCTTAATAATATTATTTAGGTTTTTGGTTGTACCTATAAACCTTATGTATATTATTAAGTATATTCTTGTCTTTTGAAAAATATTCCAATTTTTTTATTTTTTCGATTGTCTTTTTTCGACTTTTTTTGTATCCGTTATCGGTTGGTTTACATATTATATTGTGAGGTGTTTTAATATGATTTTGAATTCTTTTCTTCTTGCGATTTCTAGTAGTGTTGATTCGCTTGGTATTGGTATTACATATGGTTTAAAAAAGACTAAAATTTCATATGTTGCAAATATTATTTTGTTTAGTATTTCAATTATTATTACAACTTTTTCCATATGGTTTGGTAATTGTATTAGTAATTTTTTATCTAGTAATATTACTAATATTATTGGTAGTTTAATTATTATTTTTATGGGATTTTTCATGACTTTTCAAGCTTTAAAGAAAAATAATGTTGATAATTGTAATAGCGAGAATTTAAGTTTCAATGAAAATATTAATGATGAAAAAATTTTTTGCTTTTTTATAAAGTTTTTGGGAATTACAATTCAAATAATACGAAATCCTACAAATTCCGATTTTGATCATTCTAAAAAGATAGATTGTAAAGAAGCATTTTTTCTTGCAATTGCTCTTTCACTTGACAGTTTTTGTATCGGAATTGGATCTACAATTGCTGGAATTAGTAGTAGTTTATTTCCTCTACTTATAAGTACATTTCAACTTTTGTTTCTAAAGTTTGGATATATTATTGGACGCAAATTAAATAATACAAAAATTTTTCCAGACAATACTTGGTCTGTACTATCTGGAATATTGTTAATTATTATAGGATTTGTTAAGTTCTTTTAATAACCCTGTCTTCTGGGACACCTACAACAGTTGAATTTTTTTCTACTGATTTTAATACAACAGAGCCTGCACCTATTTTTACATTGTCTCCTATGTTGATTGGACCTAAAAGTTTGGCACCAGCACCTATTAATACATTGTTACCTATGGTAGGATGTCTTTTTAGTTTTTCTTTTCCGGTGCCTCCTAATGTTACTTGATGGTAAATTACACAATCATCTCCTATTACTGCAGTTTCTCCTATTACTATTCCCATTCCGTGGTCGATCATTAGCCTTTTTCCTATTGTAGCTCCTGGATGAATTTCTATTCCAGTAAAAAATCGTGTTAGCTGTGATATTAATCTTGCTATGAAGAATAGCTTGATGTTATAGAAAAAATGAGCTATTCTGTGGAAGAATAGTGCATGAAAGCCTGGGTATAATAATATTACTTCGAAGATATTTCTTGCTGCGGGGTCTTTTTGTTGTATATTTTTGGCATCATAATATAAATTTTTTATTGATGTTAACATATATACTCCTTGTCGTTTAGATTTAGTTTATGTATATTCAAATTTTTTTATTTTGTGAATTTTCTTTTTTGAATTTAGTATTTGAATAACCCAGATAAGTGAATATATATTCACTTACTAAGCTTGGAATAGATATGTTATATATATTAAATTGAATATTTCTCTTTTTCCAAAAAATGAAAAAGAAAACTGCCTCATTTTCCCTTTTCTTTGAATGAGTCCCTTTTTCCCCAAAAGGGAAAAGAGAACCGTCCCCTTTTCCCATTTTAGTATTGGCTTATTTTTATTTGTACTTTTTCTTGGGTTGAATATGTTTTTTCGACATTTAGTTTTGTTATTTGGGTGTCGTCTTTGAATGCTATTCCGTTCATTGCGTCTAGTATTATTTTTACTATGTTGTCTATATCTGGTTTTTTTGTTGGGTTTATTTGGTTTGATAGCATTAGCTCTTTGTCGGCTTTTTTTGTGCTTTTTGGTACTTCGAATAAGGCATTTATTTCTACTTGTACTCTGCCTTCAAATGGTTTGTATCTTGGATATTTTAATAGGAAATATTGCATTACTAGTGATTCGTAGTCTTTTGTTCTTGTTGGTGTATATACACTTCCTGTGTATGTATTTAGACGTGGTCTTCCTTTTCCAATTATTTTGCCTGGTACTTCAAATTCATATATCATTTGTGTTCACTCCTGTTTTTGTAATTTGCGTTTATCCTTTTTTGCTAATGATTTTTGTAAAATTTCTTTTAGTTTTCTTCTTGTTTTAAATATTTTACAAATTCATCTATTGCTTTTCCTCTATGACTTATTTTATTTTTTTCATTGTTTGAAAGCTCTGCAAAGCTTTTTTCTCCTACTAGAAATATTGGGTCATATCCGAAACCATTTACTCCATGCGGCTCTGTGGCTATTGTTCCTTCACATGATTGTTTGAAGATGTGTTTATTTCCATCTTCATCTATGTAACATATAGCACATGTGAATCTTGCTGTTCTTTTTTCTTTTTCCACATTTTTCATTAAATTTAATACTTTGTTTCTTCTATCTTCATCTGTTGCATTTTCTCCTGCATATCTTGCAGAATATATTCCTGGCTCTCCATTTAATGCGTCAATTTCTAATCCACTATCATCAGATATTACTGGTAATTTGCTTAATTTATAGATTGCTTCTGCTTTTAATGTTGCATTTTCTTCAAATGTTGTGCCTGTTTCGTCGACTTCTATGTTGTATCCCGCTTCTTTTTGCGAAATTACAGTTATTCCTAATGAATTTAATTTTTCTTTCATTTCTCTTATCTTACCATTATTGTTACTAGCTAATATGAATTTTCTTTCCATAGTCTTTTTATATGATATATTTTTTTTAATATTCATATACTCCTTATATAAATATTTAGGTTTTATTAATGGATTTACCTATAAACCTTTTTATTATAATTCTATTTGTTCTTCTTTTATAATTTTTTCTATTTCTTCAAATCTTTTTATTTTTGCTGTTGTTGTTTTTATCATTGGTTCATCTGTGACAATTATTTTTTTAACATGCTTGTATTTTGGAACTGTTGTGTTTATTTCTTTTATGTCATTCCATACTTTTTCTTCAAATTCTTCTTTTGATAAATCTTTATAATTATTTTTTACATAATGTTCATCATATACTATTTTAGCTGATAATATTAAATCATCACCTTTTGGATATCCAAATACTAATGCTTCTGTTACATATGGTAAATTATTAATTAATACTTCTATTTCCTCTGGATATATATTTTTTCCATTTTTTAATACAATTACATTTTTCTTTCTTCCAGTTATAAATAAGTATCCACTTCTGTCTATATAACCCAAATCACCTGTATGATACCATCCATCAATTAAACTGTTTTTAGTTGCTTCTTCATTTTTATAATATCCAAGCATTACATTTGGACCTTTTGCTATTATCTCACCAATACCTTTTTCATTTGGATTATCAATTTTTACTTCTACATCTATTAATGGTATTCCTACAGATCCTAATTTTAAACATTTTTCATTTTCCGCACATAATACTGGAGATGTTTCAGTTAATCCATATCCTTGTATTGTTAGTATTCCCCAGCTATTGAAATCTTCGGCAACTTGTTTATCTATTGCTGCAGCACCACTTACTACAAATCGCATGCTTCCGCCTAATTTGTCTAGTAATTGTTTAAATAATTTTTTTCGTACATCTATTCCAACTTTTAGTAGTGCATTACTTAATTTTTTAGCGCGATTTATCGTTTTTTCTTTTCCTTGTTTTTTTACTTCTAATAATATTCTTTTATGCATTGCTTCTAATATAAGTGGCACACAAACAAATACTGATACTTTATACTCTTTCATATTTTCTTGTATATGTCTTAGCCCATCACAAAATACATTACGAACACCATTATTTAACATTAATATTATACCTGTTGAACCAAATGTGTGATGAAATGGTAACATTACTAAATTAACATCTGTATTATATAATTTTTCAGCAGCATTCATAGAATGTACATTTGATGCAATATTTTTTTGAGACAACATTACGGCTTTAGAAAGTGATGTTGTTCCCGATGTAAATAATATAATACTTGTTTTTTCTGGTTCAATTTTTAATTCAAAAAATTCCTTATTTCCTTTATCAAGCTCTTCTTTTCCTATCTTTTTTATTTTTGGAATATTGTTTATTTCTTTTGATTCAACTTCTTTCATACAAATAAATTCTTTTACTTTTGTAGTTGATCTTTGTTTTATATCTTCTATTATATCTATATATTTTGGATCAAATATAAGAGCATCTGCATCACTTCTTATTATTGAATCTTCTATTTCTTGAGCAGGTAGACCTTTATCTAATGGTACAACAATTCCAATTCCAAATAATACTGAAATATATGATAACACCCATTCATAGCTATTAGGTCCAATTATAGCTATTTTTTTATCTTTTAAACCTAGTTTTAATAATCCTGTTCCTAAGCTATTAATTTCTTTTTCAAACTCTGCATATGTTATATCTGTATACTGTATATCTTTTCCTTCTTTATTTTTTATTGTAAAAGCTACACAATCTGGATATCTATTTATACCATCTTTAATTACTTCTCGAATATCAGAATATTCTTTTGATTCATATAAATTACTAGTTACACCAATCATTTTTTTACCTCCTAAAATTTATATGTATTTATTTTATCATAACAAAATTTATAAAGATAGCATTTGACCAATTATTCTAATTTTTTTGTTCAATTCCACTTTCTATCTACGTTTATGCGCTCTTTATTATATATTGCATCAAACAAATTTATATCTAGAGCTGTACAAATTGAATTTAAAACAATAAAAACATCTGCTATTTCGCTTTCAATTGAATCATAGTTTCCAATTTTATTTGAATCAATCTTTAAGTCTGTAGCATCTTTTCGTATTGCTTTTGCAAGTTCTCCAACTTCTTCAGTTAATAATAGCATTATATTTGATATATTTTCTTTATTATTCATAAAACTTCGTAACTTAATCATTTCCTTAAAATAACTTTGTACTTCATTTAAACTGCTATTTTTATTCAAATTTTCTAATAATTGTAATTGCTTATTTTTTAGATGTTGCTCTTCTTTCTTATTTTCTAATTCTTCAATCTCTTTTAGATATATTTTATCATCAAATCCACCTTTTTTAGCTCTTTTTTTATCCATTGTACTTTTTAATTCATCAATTGATATTTTTCTAAACTTCATAATAGCAGTTACAACTTCCATTAAATCAGCTAGCTCTTCTATGCTGTGATCTTCCTTATATTCATTTAATTCTTCTGTTAACTTATCATCTAAGGCCTTATCATAATCCTCATCATTCATTATAAAATACGAGCATTTTCTTCCTGGCTGAGCATTTATTTCTGAAGGAATTTTGTCTCTTACTAATTTATTATATTTATAAATCATTTCATCACCTCTTGCAAATATTTGTTTGTATATTATCATGTTTTAGTACAAGTGTCAACTTTTTAGGGGGACGGTTCTTGAAAATTTAATTTCAAGGACCGTCCCCTCTTTTCTTTTTAATTATTATCTAACCTTTACAGCTTTTAATTTACCTCCACAAATTCCGCATCTATAATGTCTTGTTAAATTTTTGTTATATCTTTGTCTGAAAAAATATTTTCCACATTTTTGACATTCTATTTTATATTTATAATTTGGAGTTGTTTGTGGAATATCATATTCTAAATTGCTTTTTTTGTAATCTTCTTCTTTGTTTCCCAGTCTGGATACACTATATCCTAAATGTGTGTTTATGTATCCTGCATATTTTTTAAATTCTTTGCCATGATTATTGCAATATGGAAAGCAATGTATTATTTCGTGCATTATGGTATTTTTTATAATATCATCGTTTAATTCCATCACCCATTTGCTTATTTCTACATAGTTTTTGTTAAATCTTTCGTATGTAATATATCTTTTATAGCCTTTTTTTGTTATTACTTTATATTTTTCATCTGGGTCTTCGTGTCTGCAACAACCATATCTTTTGGCGTTTCTTTTGGCAAGTGATATATTTATTTCGCCAATTAATTTGTTGTTATTTATATCAATTCCTATGGATTTTAGCTCTTCGACACATTGACTAAATAAATTTTGTAATTTATTTTCCATTATATTCTCCCTTAATTTGTTTGTGTCAATAGTATCATTGACATAGATTCCTTTAAAAGTTGTCAAAAAGAACCGTCCCCATTGACACATAAAAAGGGTTGTCAAAAGGAACCGTCCCTACTGACAACCACCACTTAACAATGTTTATGATTATTTACTTATTAGATTCTTTGTTTCTCTTGCTATTACTAGCTCTTCGTTTGTTGGTATTACATATACTTTTATTTTTGAGTCTGGTGCTGATATTTCTATTTCTTCACCTTTTATTTTGTTCTTTTCTTCATCTAGTTTTACTCCTAAGAATTCTAGATTTTTACATATACTTGCTCTTCTTCTAATTTGGTTTTCTCCGACACCTGCTGTAAATACTATTGTGTCTATTCCTCCCATTGATACTCCATATTTTGCTACATATTGTGCAATATTTAGGTCATATGCTTTTAATGCAAGTATTGCTCTTTCATTTCCTTCATCTGCAGCTGCTTCTACATCTCTTACATCTGCTGAAACACCTGACATTCCTAGTAAACCAGATTCTTTATTTAACATTAAATCCATTTTTTCTGGTGCAATATTATCTTTTTTCATTATGTATGTTACAACTGATGGATCTAAATCACCGCTTCTTGCACACATCATAATTCCACCAAGTGGAGTTAATCCCATACTTGTATCTACAGATTTTCCGCCTTCAACAGCACATATACTTGCACCTTGTCCAATATGACAAACTACAGTTTTTAATTCTTCTACAGGTTTTCCCATTACTTCTGCAACTCTTTTTGATACATAAGAATGAGATGTTCCGTGGAAACCATATTTACGTATTTTGTAATCTCTATAATAATGATAAGGAATTGGGTATAAAAATCTTTCTTCTGGTATTGTTTGATGGAATCCATTATCAAAAACAACTACATTTGGTTTATTTGGCATTAAGTTTCTACATGCTTCAATTCCCATAGCAGCTGCCATATTGTGAACAGGTGCTAATTCTGCACATTCACGAATTCCTGCTACTACATCGTCATCAACTAAAACTGGGTCTGCAAATTTTTCTCCTCCATGAACAACTCTGTGACCTATTGCATTTATTTCATTTAAATCTTTTATTACAGCATAATCTGTTTTTGTTAATTGTTCAATTATAAATTCAAGAGCTTCTTTATGTGTTGGAGCTGCTTTTTCTGTAACATATTTTTCACCATTAACTTTATGTGTTATAAAAGATTTTTCAGTTCCTATTCTTTCATAATTTCCTTTTGCTATAACTTGCTCTGTTTCCATATTGATTAATTGATATTTTAGTGATGAACTACCACAATTTAAAACTAATATTTTCATATTTTTTCTTCCCTTCTAAAACTTATTTTATTCACACAATTCCTTTGCTCTTCTCGCAATAAGCAATTCTTCATTTGTTGGTACAACATGTATTTTTACTTTTGAAGTATCTGCAGAAATTTCCACTTCTTGATTTCTAATTTTATTTTTTTCATCATCAATTTCTACTCCTAAAAACTTCAAATAGTCACATATTTTCTTTCTTGATTCTGGACCTTTTTCACCTACTCCTGCGGTAAAAGTAAGCACATCTATTCCGCCCATTGAAACAGCATATTTAGCAACGAATTGTGCAACATTATATGCAAAATTTTCAAGAGCCATTTGTGCATTTTTATCACCATCTGCAGCTTCGGCCTCTATATCTCTAAAATCTACAGAAACTTCAGATATTCCGTATACTCCAGATTTTTTATTTAATATTTCATCCATTTCCTCTGGTGTATGATTTCTATATTTAGCAATATATGTAACAACAGATGGATCTAAATCACCAGATCTTGTTCCCATTGGAATTCCCCCAAGTGGAGTAAATCCCATACTTGTATCTACAGAAACTCCATTTTTTATTGCACATACACTAGCACCTTGTCCTAAATGACAATTAACTATTTTTAAATCTTTTATATCTTTATTCATAATTTCGGCAACTCTATTTGCTACATATTCATGTGATGTTCCATGAAAACCATATTTACGAATTTTATAGTCTTCATAATATTTATATGGTATTGGATATATGTAGCTTTCTGCTGGTATTGTTTGATGAAAAGATGTATCAAAAACTGCCACATTTGTTTTTCCTGGCATTACAGATTGACAAGCCTTAATTCCTAAAATTGCAGCTGGATTATGTAATGGCGCAAGCTCTATACATTCTTCTATTCCCTTCATTACTTCATCAGTTATAATAACAGGTTTCGTAAATTTTTCTCCTCCATGGACAATTCTATGTCCTATTGCATTAATTTCATCTGGAGATTTTATTACACCATATACATTGCTTTGTAATTTCTTTAAAACAAATTTAATGGCTTTTTCGTGATTTGATACTGGCTTTTCAAATTTATGTTTTTCTCCTCCAACTTTGTGAGTTAAAAAAGAATTGTTTTGTCCTATTCTTTCAAAGTTTCCTTTTGCTAGGACTTGTTCATTGTTCATATCTATTAATTGATATTTTAGTGATGAACTTCCACTATTTAATACTAGTATTTTCATATTGCCTCCTTAATATGGTTTTATTGCTCTTGTGCTTGAACTGCAGTTATTGCAATTACACCTACTATATCATCGCTTGAGCATCCTCTTGATAAATCATTTACAGGTTTTGCAATTCCTTGACATAATGGACCATATGCTTCTGCTTTTGCTAATCTTTGAACTAACTTGTATCCTATATTTCCTGCATCTAAGTCTGGGAATATTAAAGTATTTGCTTGTCCAGCTACAGGACTTCCAGGTGCCTTTGATTCTGCTATTTCTGGTATTATAGCTGCATCTAATTGTAGCTCTCCATCACATATTAAATCTGGTGCTTTTTCTTTTAATATGCTTGTTGCTTCTACAACTTTTTCTGTAAGTGGTGATGTTGCACTTCCATATGTTGAATATGAAAGCATTGCTACTTTTGCTTTTTTACCAACTAATTGTTCAAAACTTTTACTTGATGAAATTGCAATTTCTGATAAGCTATCTGCATCTGGATATTCATTAAGTCCACTATCTGAAAATATAAAAGTTCCATTTTCTCCATATTCACAATTTGGAACACACATAACAAAAAATGCAGAAACTAATTTTGTTCCAGGTGCTGTTTTTAAAATTTGAAGTGCTGGTCTTAATGTATTAGCAGTTGAATGACAAGCTCCAGAAACTAGTCCGTCAGCATACCCTAATTTAACCATCATCATACCAAAATAAGTTTCATCTTTTAATATTTCTTCTGCTTTTTCTAATGTCATACCTTTTGCTTTTCTAAGTTCATAAAACTCATTAGCAAATTTTTCAAATCTTGCATCTTCTACAGGATTAATAATTTTTACACCATCTATGTTAATATTATGTTCCTTAGCCATATTTAAAATTTCGTCTTTATTACCAAGAACAATAACATCTGCAAATTGTTCTTTTCTAACCTTTTCAACAGCCTCAATTGTTCTAATGTCATTTCCTTCAGGTAACACAATTGTTTTTATATCCTTTTTAGCTCTTATTTTTATACTATCAATAAAACTCATCAAAAAATCCTCACTTTCTTACTTTACCACTACTCCTAATAGTTTTGATAATTCAACTGCTTGCATTTCATTTACAATTAAACCTTTTATATAGTCTTGAGAAATCGCTACCCCTGTTATATCACAATTTGAAACATCTATTCCATTTAAATTTGTTCTGCATAATTGTGATGCTATTAAATTTGTTTTATCAAATTCTACATCTTTAAATATTACCTCTTGTATTACAGAATTTGATAATTTTGATTCTGAAAAACATACTTCTTTATATGTTCCAAGTGACATATTTGCATATGACACATTTGTATTATCTATTAATATATTGTACATATTTACATTGCAAAGGTTTGATCCTACTAATTTACAATTTCTAAAAGTTACTCTCACAAAATTGCATTCATAAAACATTGTATTTGAAAAGTCACAATTTTCGAATAAAACATCTGTAAAATATACCTTTTCAAATTTGCTATTTAAGCATATACAATCCTTAAATTCGCATGAACTAAACTCCATTTTGTCTGTTTCGACATTTGCTTCATAACATTTGTTAAAAAAGCAACAAGCAACATCCATATCTCTTATTTTTGCCTCTCTTATTACTCCTTTTATTGTGTTACACTCTGTAATTCCATCTAAGTTTGGTTTCATTATTTCCATTTTGCAATTCCTCTTCTTTCTTATGTATTAATTTAGTGCATATAATTATTTAAAATTTCAAAATTTCTTTTAGTTCATTTTGAACATTCTCTAATGGTTTGCTATTTTCAATATTATATACATGAATATTTGGGTATTTTTGTTTAATTTCTTCTGACATTTGTAAGTATACTCGTTGTTGATTTACACTGCTTTGAGCGCTGAATTTTGCATATGCTGGCTCTACTTTTCCATCACGTTTTAGTCTTTCTTCAAATAGATTTTCATCTTTTAAATATAATGTAATATAGTAGATTTCAAAATCCATTTTACTAAAATCATCTAACAATTTATTATATACATCTGTAAATGAATACTCTTTAAATCCTAGTCTGCAGTAGTTTTCTTCTGAAAAAAAAGTTCTGTCAAATAATAAATTTATGTTTAGGTTCTCCATTTTTTTTATGTATTCGTTTAAGTCTTCGTACATTTTTTTAGATTTTTGTAGTCCTGCTTTTGTACTATCACTTATTCCGCTTAGTCTGTATAAATTTGTATGTTTGACACTATTTCTTAAATAATCTGTAATTGTAGTTTTTCCTGCTCCTTGAGCTCCTTCTATTACTATAATTTTTGAATTTGCCATCTTATTTTTCCTCCGTTTTTTGAATACATAAGATTTTATTATTTTTTCATTGCATTTTTTATGTATTCTATTTCTTCTTCTTTTTCAAGTCTTACAAATAAAGGCTCTCCTTTTGATATTACTTTTGTTTCTGGTTTTATTTGATTATTGTTATTTAATGTTTCCCAGTCTTTATCTTGCTCTGTTAAACCTAATTGAACTAGCATTTTATTTGATGTTTCTGGCATTATTGGTGTTATTAATGTTGCTATTTTTCTTAAGTTTTCTGCTAAGTGGAACATTACTGATTTTAGTTTTTCTTTTTCTTGTTCATTTTCTGATTTTGATAATGTCCATGGTGCTGTTTCATCTATATATTTGTTTGTTCTTGCTATTATTGCCCATATGTCTGATATTGCATTACTTACATGATATGTATCCATATTATTTTCTACTTTTTCAATTTGACTTTTTGTAAATTCTTCTAATGAATCATCAAATTCTGTTCTTTCTTTTATTTCTGTCGGTATTGTTCCATCAAAGTATTTGTTCATCATTCCTATTGTTCTGTTTAATAGATTTCCTAGATCATTTGCTAAATCTGAATTAAATCTTTCTACAAAATCTTCTGGTGTAAACATTGAATCTTGTGCAAAGCTCATTAATTTTAGTAGATAATATTTTGTTGCATCTAGTCCATATCTTTCTATTAATGTTTCTGGATATATTACATTTCCTACAGATTTTGACATTTTTCCATCTTTCATTACAATCCAGCTATGTGCATATATTTGTTTTGGAAGCTCTAGTCCTAATGCGTGTAAGAAAATTGGCCAATATATTCCGTGAAATCTTATTATTTCTTTTCCTACTATGTGTAGGTCTGCTGGCCAATATTTTTTGAATAAAGAATCATCATCTGACATATAACCTAATGCTGTAATATAGTTTGTTAGAGCATCTAACCATACATATAATACATGTTTTGGATCATTTGGCATTGGAATTCCCCAATCAAATGTTGTACGACTTATACATAAATCTTCAAGTCCTGGATTTATAAAATTATTAAATATTTCATTTTTTCTTGATTCTGGCTCTATAAAATGTGGATTTTCTTTGTAAAATTCTTTTAACCAACCTTCATATTTTTTCATGTTGAAGAAATATGATTCTTCTTGCATTTTTGTTACTGGTCTGCCACAATCTGGACATTTTCCATCTACTAATTGAGTTTCTGTGAAATAGTTTTCACAAGGCATACAGTACCAACCCTCATATGTTCCTTTGTAAATGTCACCATTTTCTAGGAATTTTTCTACTATTTTTTGTACTGCTTTAACATGTCTTTCATCTGTTGTTCTTATAAAGTCATTATATCCAATATCCATTAATTTCCATAGCTTTTTAGCATCAGCTGCCATTTCATCTACATGCTCTTGAGGTGTTAATCCTCTTTTTTCTGCTACAGTTTGAACTTTTTGACCATGTTCATCAAGACCTGTTAGCATATATGTATCAAAGCCTCTAGCCTTTTTATATCTTCTTATACAATCTGTTAATGTTGTTGCATATGCTGTACCTATATGAAATTTTCCACTTGGATAATATATAGGAGTTGTTATATAAAATTTTTTGTTATTATTCATTAATTATGCCATCTCCTTTTTATAATTAAAATTCCCTATGATTATATAATCATAGGGAATTTTAGTCAATGGGAACAGGGGAAAAATTTTAAATTGGAAACGCACCTTCTAGAGTTTTATTTTTTTCATATATTATAAATCATTCTTTTTAAACCAACTTTTTATTTTTTCAATCGCTCTTTTAAACCAATTTTCCTTTTTAACTTTAACAAGGGCTTCTGTTTCTTTTACTGGTTCTACCTTTGTTGCTTGTTGTGTATTTGACTTAAAAATATTTTCTGGATTATATTGCTGTTTCTTTTTTATTTCTAATTTTGCCCTTTCTTCTGATATAATTTTTCTTATTTTTTCTTTTTGCTCTGGCGTTGCTAGATAATCTCTAAATATATTGAATAATACTGCTTTTGTTTCTGGTAACATTGGCTGATATTTTAGCTCTTGATCTTCATCTACTTCGTAATTATATTCCTCGTTTCGATTTTCTTTTAAAGCTTGTATTACTTCTGGTGGTATTTTTGAGTATTCTTCTTCATTTAGCTCTTGCAAAATTGTGTATGCTTCTTGATATGCATTTTTACGATTGCTCTTTACCATTTTTTCCTCCTTTTTCTTTTGTTTGTGACACTATTTCATCTAATGCTTGTTGCTCTTCATCTAACATATCTGGGTCTTTTATTGCTGATATAGTTGCTTCTGCTAGCGCTTTGCTAGATTTCCCTTTTTTTTCTAATGATATTCCTAGCTCTCTTAATCTCTCTACTTGCTCATCTGTTGGTGGTGTTCGACCTGGTTCTTTACCTTCTTTAACAGCTCTATATGACTGCGATATTGTATGTTTAGAAATCCCAATATTGTCACCTGGATTTAAACCTGCCTTTTCTATTTCTTTTTCATCTATTCCTGATTTTTTTGCTAAGTCTTTTATCTTATCACTGTCAGCAATTTTGGTAACATCTACACCTATTCTTTTTAATATTTCTAGTTTATCTATAAATTCTTTAACTATATCTCTTTTAACTATATCTCTTTTTTCTAATGATATTCCTAGCTTTCTTAATGTCTCTACTTGCTCATCTGTTGGTGTACCTTTTGTTATTTTACCTTCTTCTTTAGCTTTTCTATATAATCTCGATATCTTCTCTTTAGAATTCCCAATATTGTCACCTGGATTTAAACCTGCCTTTTTTATTTCTTTTTCATCTATTCCTGATTTTTTTGCTAATTTTTTTATATTATCCCTTTCAGCTATTTTTGTAACATCTACACCTATTCCTTCTAATATTTTTAGTTTATCTATAAATTCTTTAACTATATCTCTTTTTTCTAATGATATTCCTAGCTCTCTTAATCTCTCTACTTGCTCATCTGTTGG
>OLOA01000284.1_pt1 | contig 56371 bp, 49 predicted proteins | sample 1672201 | NCBI WGS metagenome assembly OLOA01 (sample SAMEA3136658, study PRJEB25190) | human gut metagenome
AAATACCCGTGACGGGACTTTCACCCGTAAGACTTGCGCCATGCCTGGCACACATCAAAAAAGACCCATAACGACAGCGCATCTGTCGCCATAAGTCTTGCAATTTAAAACAAGCCGGGTCCTTTCTCTAGAAAGCCGAGGTGACGACTTGCTGCGCCGAAGCGCCTGCTACTCCCTCACGGAGTTGGTTCGATTCATTTGTGACGCAATAGTACCACACTCCATAGCCGGTGTCAACCATTGTTTTGTGAATTATTTTTTGCCGATTAGCACGGTAAAATATCCGGCGTTTTCCGGGATTTCTTCCATTTTTTCATACACCCTTTCCCCCGGCATCCCGCAGTTTTCCACGCCCTGTACGGACAGGCCCGCCGCGGCGGATTCTTTTTTTACCCGTGACAGATGTTTTCCGGATTTCATGAGCACGTAAGTGCCCGGCGCCTCCAGATTCACCGACTCCTCGTTCCAGGCGGGAATCACCCGAAGCGTCTCCCGGTCCTCCGTCAGCGGCACGTTCAGTCGTGCGGCGGCAGCACAGAAGGAAGGAATCCCGTTCACAAGCTCCGTCCGGTGCCCCATGTCCTGCAGCAGCGTCTGAAGGTAGGTGAAAGTGCTGTAAATCGTGGAATCTCCCAAAGTCAGGAACACCACGTTCCGACCCCGGTCCAGATGGGCCGCGATGGTCTTCGCCGCTTTTTGGCGGGCATCGGCCAAGGCCTCCGGGTCGCGGGTCATGGGGAGATCCAGCCCCAAAAGTATTTTGTTCGGGAGCTCCGGAACCGCCTGCGCCGCGATTCGATACGCCGCCGTCTCTTCCGGCACGGCCCCCGGAAATGCGATGATCTCATTTTCCCGAATGATTCGCACCGCTTTCAACGTCATCAATTCCGGGTCGCCCGGGCCCACGCCCACGCCGTACGCGATTCCTTTTTCCATAAAAACATCCTTTTCTATTGGTTGTAGTATCTCGTTTCTTCCGGATTCATAATCGCCGTGCCGCAGCCTCGGTCGGTGAAAATCTCCAGCAGCAGGCAGTGAGGAATCCGGCCGTCCAAAATGTGCACCCGGTTGACGCCGCCTTCGATGGCTTTGAGGCAGTTCTGCACCTTCGGAATCATGCCGCCGGTGATGATGCCCTCTTCAATCATCTCTTTGGCCTCATCGGTATACAGCTCCGACACAAAAGAATCCTCATCGTTGATGTCCTCGTACACGCCGGAGGTGTCCGTGAGGAACGCCAGCTTGTCCGCTTTGAGGGCTTCTGCGATGGCCTCTGCCGCATAGTCCCCGTTGATGTTGAAGCTCTGGCCGTCTTCGCCGATTCCAATCGGATAGATAATTGGGAGAAAATCATCATCCAACAGGTCGTAAATGATTTTCGTGTCCACGTGCTTCACGGTGCCCACGTATCCGATGTCATTGCCGTCGGGTTTGGCCTGTTCCGCCGCCATCAGTCGGCCGTCCTTGCCGCTGATGCCCACCGCCCGGACGCCCAAATTCTGTGCCAAAGTCACCAGGTCGCTGTTCACTTTTCCCAAAACCATTTCCGCAATCTCCAAGGTGTCCGCGTCGGTAATTCGCAAACCGTTGTAAAACTTCGGCTCCACGCCGGCCTTCTTCACCCAGCGGCTGATTTCTTTTCCGCCGCCGTGCACTATCACCGGTTTGAAGCCGCAAAGCTTCAGGAGAACCACATCCTCAATCACGTGATTCATCAGCGATTCGTCCAGCATGGCGCTGCCGCCGTATTTTACCACGATGATTTTGCGGTTGAAACGCTGTATATACGGAAGCGCCTCCACCAGCACTTCCGCTTTCTCCAAATATTTGTTCAGATCCATTCCTGCACCTTTCTATTATGAACGATAAGAACCGTTGATTTCAACATATTTGTAAGTTAAGTCACAGCCCCAGGCATAGGCTTCTTCTTCGCCGTCGTGAAGGTCGATTTCCACGGTCACCTTCTTTTCCGACATGACTTTCGTGGCAAAATCATCATCGAACGGCACGGAAGCGGATCCCTTGCACACCTCCACCGTTCCTGCTGCGGAGCATACGCTGACATCGATATTGGATGCGTCAAAATCACAATCCGCATATCCGATGGCACAGAGAATTCTTCCCCAGTTGGCATCCGATGCGAACACCGCCGCTTTGAACAGGGAAGAGCAGATGACGCTCTTGGCAACCTTTCTCGCACCGTCCTTGTCCGGCGCTCCGGTCACGTGGGCTTCCAGCAGCTTCTCGCAGCCTTCGCCGTCGCCGGCGATTTTCTGGGACAGGTCCACGGCTACGATGTGCAGTGCGTCGCAGAATTTCTTGTAATCGTCTCCCGGCTCGGTAATCTCCTCGTTGCCGGCCAAGCCGTTGGCGATGACCACCACGGTGTCGTTGGTGGAAGTATCTCCATCCACGCTGACCTGGTTGTAGCTGTCCAAAATCTCATCGGACAGCGCCTTCTGCACCAGTTCTTTGGAGATCTTCACGTCCGTTCCGATAAAACTCAGCATGGTTCCCATGTTCACGTGAATCATTCCGCTTCCCTTGGCGATGCCGCCGATGGTGCAGGTTTTGCCGTTCAGCTCAAAGGTGACGGCGCATTCTTTAATGTAGGTGTCGGTGGTGCGGATGGCATCGGCGGCCTGGGCAGAGCCCTCCGGGCTGAGCTTCTCGGCCAGCTCCGGAATGGTGTTCTCGAACGGTGCGATTTCCAGCGGCACCCCGATTACCCCTGTGGCTGCCGGCAAAACGTCCGCTGCTTTGATGCCCAAAGCTTCCGCTACCAGCTCGGTTTCCTTCTGCGCGATTTCCACGCCGTTCGGTGTGCAGGTGTTGGCGTTTCCGCTGTTGCAGATAATCGCCTGTGCCACACCGTCCTGCAGGTGGTCCTTAGTCACGGCGATGTGCGCCGCCTTTACTTTATTCTTGGTATACACAGCGGCGGCGTTTCCCGGCACTTCACTGTATACCAGTGCCAAATCGCCCTTCTCCGCATTCTTTCCGATTCCGGCATAGGCCCCTGCAGCCTTAAAACCCTTCGCTGCTGTAACGCCGCCCTCGATAACCTTGATTTCGTTCATTTCCAATCCTCCTTTAATCTCAAAATACCCCTTTAACTAAGCCGCTCCGCGATTAACTGCATGCGGTTGTGTTTTGTGTTGTAACCCTCCGGGAGTTCTCGCTGTCCCGCCGGGATTCCGTTATGGTCCCTCCGGGATTCCCGCTCCTAAAAGCAAATACCGACCGGTCACACCCGCATGGACGCTTCCACACGATGATAATATGGATTCACAGCAATTTCACGGATAGAAATTGCTGTGAATCCACTTCTTCTAGGTGTTTTTAATGGCGTTGGTATGATAATACATGATTGTGTATAAAAATGCAAGCTTTTTCTTGCACGTATTCCTGAACAAGGCCCGGAGTGTGGCCGGCCGGGCAACCGGCGGCCGCGGGTTCGCGCATGAAAACCGAATTCATTGGCTTTGCGGGCAGCCGAGCGCGAACCGTGCCGGCACCCGGGCCGCCTTTTCCATAATTTCCGGCCTCGGGTTCGCGCACGAAAACCGAATTCTTTGGCTTTGCGGGCAGCCGAGCGCGAACCGTGCCGGCATCCGGACCGCCTTTTCCATAATTTCCGGCCGCGGGTTCGCGCACGAAAACCGAATTCTTTGGCTTTGCGGGAAACCGAGCGCGAATCGTGCCGGCACCCGGGCCGCCTTTTCCATAATTTCCGGCCGCGGGTTCGCGCACGAAAACCGAAAAAACATTCTCCAATCCCAAAATGTGATATAATTGCATCGGCACAACTCAAAAGGTTCAGGAACCATAATTCAGGAACCAAAAGAGATTCAGGAGGATATATATACATGGCAGACGGCAGATGGAGCATGACGGAAAAAGAATTGAACAACACGGCCACCGGCTTCCGGGGACGAGATCACGAGAAGCTTCCGAATTACAAGAAGCACCGGAAGGTGGATAACCGCGACGGGAATACACCGAAAATCTGCGCATTCTGCGGATCCGAGAATTTGGAAGAGGGATTTGGCGGTTACGCACCGGGGTTTCAGTACAAGGGAGCGTTCTGCAACGATTGCGGCGGCTCCACGGATTTTGTTTTTCAGGATGACGAGCATCGCTTCTTCAAATAAGATATGATAATCCAAGTGTTGAGGGATAATCAAAAACAAAAGGAAAGCCGCAGAGAACGCCCGGGAATCCGAGCGGCCTCTGCGGCTTTTTCGTTCTTTGTTATCTTTCTTCCTATTCGTTGCGGCTTCCGTCGTAGAGGATGGTATCGCTTGTGACGCGTTTCGCGTCCTCTTCCTTCGGCGCAACACTTGGCGCCATATTTGGAGCTGCACTTGGTGCTGCATGGGAAACCACTTCCGGTTTCACGATTTCCGGCTTTACCGCTTCCGGCTCATCCTCCTGGATGTTGGCGGTTTCGTCCGGAACGACGCGGTGCATCGGGGTTTCCTTGCGGATCTGAACATCCGGCTTCTCCACCTTCTCCACCGGCTTCTTGTCCTTGCGGCGAATTGCCACGTCGATATCCGACGGCGCAAAAATATAAGTGGTGCGGTTGATTTTCAGAGAACGACCGTCAATGGCGCGAGTCGCACCGGTGAGGAAGTCCACGATGCGGCGGGAGAATTCCTCCTCCAGCTTCTCGGTGTTGATGATTACCACCAGGCCGTGACGGATGCATTCCACCAGCGCATTACATTCTTCCATGCGCATCGGCTCCACCACGATGACCCGGCCTCTGCCGGCTTCCGAAGAACCGCTGGTTCGAACCAGCTCATCCAGCGTATTCGGAATCGGACGGTCCTCGTCCTCCATTGCAAAACCCTTCTTGATTGAATCCAAAAAACCCATTTTTTTATCTCCTAACTCGTCATAATAGTTTGCATTTTCTTTGCCCTAAGTATACCATAACCCGTTCGCCGGTACTACCAAATCCGAACAGGATTACTAATTTTCCTTTACTCTTCACCATCCGATGACAATCTCACCACGCGAATGCAAAGGCCCTTGTACAGGTTGATCAGCGACAGGCTCAGCAGCACCGCCGCCAAAATATCCGTGAACCAGTTCATCCCCGCAAGAATGCGCACCACCAGACTCAGGCCAATCAACACCAACCCGGCCGTCTCCAGTTTTGCCAGAAGTTCCTTGTACTCTCGGAACAGCCGGTGCCACTCCATCATCGCCGTGCCGAACACCACGAGACAAAACACCGTCGTCATAGATGGAAAGGAATTGGACGGATGGGTCTCCCCGCGGAAGAACGCCGGCCCGCAGTTCACCGTGAACACGTTAAAGAAAAAAGCAAACGGAATCATCAGCGCGTACACCGGAAACAAGCACGCAATCCCCCGCAGCGACCGCAAGGTTCTTTTTTTGATGAGCACGCCCACCGCCAATAAAATAAAGGACGCCGCCACCACCAGCGCCACCCAGCCCAGCAGCTGCGTAAACGCATAGATCCACGGATGGGACCGGGTGATAAAATGCACCGCCCCGTTCAGGTGGGACAGCCCCACGTTCGTCCCGTCGGCCCCGATGGCCCGCACATCCAACCTCAGAAGCAGCAGAAGCAGAAAGAATGCTCCCATATAAATTCCCGCATTTCGGTACGCCTGTTGTTTCCGATTCATCGTCTCTCCTTACTTCATGTACCACATCGTCAAAAGCGGCATGCTTACGATGCACACCACCGTCGTCATGGCGTTAATCGCCGCCGCATATCGCTCGTCCCGGTCGTTAATCTGCGCCAGCTGTGTAATCAGCGTTGCCGAAGGCGCCATGATGGCGAACAGGGTCACCAATAAAATCATCTCTCCGTCTTCCGCCAGCGTCCGAATCGGCGTGCATTTGAATATCACCGCCGCTCCCAACGGCAGAATCACCATTTTCAAAGCCACCACCAGGTGCACCCGGACGTTTTGGAAAATATTTTTCCAGTCTACATTATATAAAAGCATTCCGATTACAATCATACTGATCGGTCCCAATGCGGCCGAGAATCCCCCCAGGGTGTCCAGCGCCATCTTTGGCAGATGAATTTGCCCGAAAAACATGATGATACCCACCACCACGGTGATGAGGTTGATGTTCAGAAAGACTTTCTTCCAGTTCATATCCCGGCTGCCCTTCATCATGGACGTACAGTGGGTCCAGATAAAAATACCCTGTACGCAGGAATAGGCGCTGGCGTAAATCATGTAGTGATCCCCCAGAACGCCGGCCACCAACGGAAGAATCAGGTTCGCGCTGTTCGGGTACATAATCGATGCTTTTTCCGTGGCATCCAAGTGGCAAATTCCGCTGATACCGTAAGTCACCGCCATGAGAACCAGCTGCGCGGTGACGGCCGCACCCATGGCCAGCATGAATCCGTCCCGCAGTTCCGGCGTGTACTCCGCCTGATAGGATTTTAGGATGGCGCAGGGAAGCAGCACGTAAATGCACAGCAGCGACAGCACCTTACTGTCCTCGCCTTTCAGGATTCCCAGTTTTACCATCATAAAGCCGGCCGCCATATAGATAAAGAAAATCGTCAATTGTTTCAGTAATAATGTTGTAACCATTTTGCCCTTTGTAATCTCCTTTTATTCCTTAATACCCAGTTTAACTTTTATTGTACCACTTATGGGCCGGGAGATTAACCCTTAATTCGTATTGTCGGAAAATCTATGCAGAAAAAATGACTCAAAATACCTTTTTTGCCCGAATTTCACAGTATAGGCACTTGAAACCATATTGATTTTAGGGTATTATTGATAAAGCTATTGAGATGGTTCACTTCGGAACCTCCAAAATATTAAGATTACTAAGGAGAATTGATATGAACAAGGCAGAACTGATTGCACAGATGGCAGCTAAGGCTGGACTTTCCAAGGCAGATGCTGAGAAGGCGCTGAACGCATTTACTGAAACCGTTGGTGAAACTCTTGCTTCCAAGGAGAAGGTTTCCCTGGTTGGATTCGGAACTTTCGAAGCAAAGAACAGAGCCGCTAGAGAAGGCAGAAACCCTCAGACCGGCGAGACTGTTCAGATTCCGGCTTCTGTAGCTCCTACTTTCAAGGCAGGAAAGGCTCTGAAGGACAAGGTAAACGCTTAGTTTTGGATAGGCAATAAACTTAAAGTTTATAAAGAGGAAAACTTGAGAACGAGTTTTCCTCTTTTTGCTTTTTTGTAAGTTTAATTGTAAACTGATACCAAATGAAATGCCGGTGTTAATTTGCGTTGCTTGATGAAATGCAAAAGGCTCTTTACACTGGAGATGCAAAGAAACTCAGTGCAAGGAGGACCAATCGATGTTAAATAAGAACTTAAAGACAATCAGAAATAACAAGGGTTTTACCCAAGAAGAGCTTGCAAACAGACTTCATGTAACAAGACAAACGATATCAAAATGGGAGAAGGGATATCCGGTCCCGGACGCGGACTTGTTATCAAAGCTTGCAGATGAATTAGATGTTTCCGTAAGCGAGCTTCTTGGCAAAGATGAGATTCCGGCAGAGGAAACAGATTCCCTTTCCGTTCAACTCGCACGGATTAATGAACAACTGAGCATAAGGAACAGACGAGCAAAGCGTGTCTGGAAAGTTGCAATTGTGCTTGCTATAGTATTTTTCCTAGTAATTCCGGCCGTAACTATATTAGGTAATATGATGTGGAGTTCAAACCTGGATGGCGCGGATACGGGTTATGCCGGACGGGTGGAATATACCTGCACCCTTGATGGCGAAAAGTATATATATAGCTTTGAATACAACGAACAGTATCAAATAACCGCCGGTGGAGGAGATTCTTTTGTGGCGGATCATGCCGATGTAGAAAATTATGATGATGCACGTAAAGCGGCGGCTGCAATTGAAGATTATTTTAGAAATCACGGAGGGACTGCAGAACAAACCGAAGTAAAGGGGTTGGAATTAGATTAATCCGCAGATAAAAACAAAATCGATTAGCAAAGCATCTCCGCGGAGGTGCTTTTTTAAGTGGTCGACGGAGTTTTTAACGCCGCCACTTTTCGCCTTCCGGGCGGCCGGCGGCTCCATTGATAACGCAAATGCTTTTATGCCTTTATATTTCTAGTTGAATATGTTACATTGTTGATGACTCTTTAAAAATACATGGGGGTATAGTATGAAAAAGAAATTCAGCATTCTGGGGTTAATCATCTGCTTAGTATTAACGTCTTCCACTTTTACCGGATGCAGTTCAAACTCGGACGACTATGATGACGAAAGTGCATATGAAGACGAATATGAAGATGAGGATATTGAAAGAGAAGAGGCATCATATATTCCATATGATGATGCCATCAATCATATAGGTTCGGACAGCCCATACGGCGGTTATGTTGTCAGCTGGAGCAGTCCCGGTGTTAACGGGGATCCATTGTTCATAAATATTGGAGCAGACTACCCGGACAAGTCCCGACTAACCGTTGTCATTTGGGGCGAAAACAGAGATGACACCACAGAGGACATCGTTGATTCATTGCTTGGTAAAGAAGTGGTCGTATTTGGTTCACCATATGAATACAATGGAGCCGCTCAAATTGAAATTATGGATCCATCTGAATTACTTACATATGAAGAATTCATAGACGCTTATGAAAATCAATAAAAGCCAATCAATAAAATCTCCGCTTTAATACAAGTCCCGGTTAAAGCGCGCAGTTCCAACTATATTGTCTAGTTTTTGTTTGTACAATCTCATATGTCTAGAACTTCGAAGGCAGTTCACGCTTTTTGACAGAAAACGCCGATTCAGCGTGAACTCAATTCGCCGCTTTTGCAAAATTCTAATTTTGAAACGACGGATTACCACCGGCGATTCACGCCAAAACGAGGATTTCCTCCAGTGAGCGTGAACTGTTCTCAAAAGGGTCCTTGCACACAGGAAATTCCACGGCGAAACCGTGTATAGCAAAAAAAAGATTCACGCTAATCAGCTAAAATTATAGAATTAGCGTGAAGCCGCTCTGAAATTCTAGGCGTATTTAATTACATCTACTTAGTAAATTCTAATTTTCAAATGAACACCTTGTGACTCCGTCTCGGGGAGCAAAATCTTCACATTTCCGTCAGCACTTTCCGCCTTCCCCCACAGCCGCCGGATTTCTCCCTCCCGAGCCGCCGGAATCGTCTCCACCTCCAGCTCGCAATCCGTGAAGAGCGGTCTTTTGGCCACCGCCCACAAAAATATCCGGTTCGCCAGTCTGGTAGGTCAGCTTGTTGGCCATAGCGCTGCCGTCGGGTCAATAGATTTCGTTATTTTTTTGATAAAATTCCTCCGGAATTCTGCGGCTTTTCCGGCTTGTTTTGTACTATAACCCTTCAATCATGCATTCCATAACCTATGATGTATAGCAATTTCAAGGGTTTCCGCTTGTTTGCAGACATTTTTTAATGTATATTCATATTACAAAATGTAAATATTTTAACACAGTATTCGAGCTATGGAGGAATTAATATGAAAATCTTAGGCGTATCCTTGGGAACCAAAAACGGAAATAACGACACCATGTGCCGCGTGGCTCTGGAAGAAGCTCAGAAGATGGGGGCGGAAATTGAATTTATCCACCTGTTTGACTGGGACATCCAGACTTGCTCCGGCTGCGTGGCATGTTCTAGAGGTCTGGTAACCGGCAAGGGCATGGTATGCACCCGCAAGGATGATTTTGCAGCACTGTATGAGAAGATGGTTGAGGCAGACGGTCTCCTGTTCGTAGACCCGATCTACGAATCCGGTGCATCCGGTCTCTTCCACATCATCACCGACCGTATGGGTCCGGGACACGATACCGGTCTGCTCTTCGGCGCAAATATGCAGATGAAGGAAGCCGGCAAAGAAGGTCTTCCGGACAGACTCTTCCGGCAGAAGGCATGCTCTTTCGTAGGCATCGGCGGATCCGACTGGGCCGTTCGTGTTGAGACCGACCACGCAATGCTGGCAATGAGCCCGGGCTGGAAGGTTATCGACAACGACTTCTTCTCCTGGTCCAAGGACGTAATCATGCAGGATGACAAGGTAGAGCGTATGAAGGAAATCGGCCGCAACCTGGTGGAGGCAGCACAGCAGATTATCGAAGACAATGCAAACTGCCACGAATTCCCAATCGCAGAGCTGACCGAGAAGTCCTACTGGAAGGGTAAGGAAGGTGCATGTCCGCACTGCCAGGGCAATGCGTTCTACATCTATCCGGGTACCACAACCGCAGAGTGCGAGCTGTGTGGCCTGCAGGGTACTCTGAAAATCAAGGATGGCGCGTTCAAGCTGGAGTTCGACCCGGCTACCGAATGGCACGCTCACGATACCATCTCCGGCAAGAAAGCCCACGGCGACGATATCTTTGAGAACGAGGGCCGTCTGATGAACCTGTACAAGGATCCGGAGTTCAAGGCTCGTAAAGCACACTACACCGCAGTATGCGAACCGACCCCATCCCCATCCAAGAACAACTAAGCAAACACCTACCTATAACACACATACCTTTCGAGAAAGGATGCTGCTTCGGCGGCATCCTTTTTCTTCGTTCTATTTCGTTCTATTCTAAAAACAATTTCGGGTTTTTCTTGTCTAACGGTGTGTCCGAGGTATAGAATACAAGAATTATAATTATATATACGCTCGAAAAAGGAAGTGTTTTAAATGAAAAAAGAAAGCCGAAATCAGGCTCAACTGAAAGAAAACGAAGCCATCGCCATGCGGGTGTCCGCCCGCAGCATGGCACTGAATATCGTTCTGACCGCATTCAAACTGGTTGCGGGAATCGTCGCCCACTCCGGCGCCATGATTTCCGATGCCATCCATTCCGCATCGGACGTCATCAGCACCATCATCGTCATGATCGGCGTCAAAATGGCGGGCAAAGCCCCGGACCGGAATCATCCATACGGGCATGACCGCTTCGAATGCGTGGCCTCCATCGTGCTGTCCGTCATGCTGGGACTCACCGGCGCCGCGATTGGCATTGAGGGTCTTCGGAACATCGTGGGCAGCAGCTACCTGCACCTCACCGTTCCCGGCAAACTGGCCCTGGCTGCGGCCGTCATCTCCATCGTCGCCAAAGAAGGCATGTTCTGGTACACCCGAATCAACGCCAAGAAAATCCGCTCCTCCGCTCTCATGGCCGATGCCTGGCACCACCGCTCCGACGCCCTGTCCTCGGTGGGAAGTTTCGTGGGTATCCTGGGCGCCCGCCTGGGTTTTCCAATCATGGACCCTCTGGCCAGCGTCATCATCAGCTTCTTTATCCTAAAAGCAGCGTTCGATATCTTTCTGGACGCCATCTCCAAGATGACCGACCACGCCTGCAGCGATCCGGTGGTCAACGCCCTCCGGAAAACCATCCTCGCCGTTCCCGGTGTGGAAGACATCGACGTTCTTCGGACACGGGATTTCGGTTCCATGATCTACGTGGATGTGGAAATCCAGGCGGAAGGTTCCCTGACCCTGTATGAAGCCCACGATATCGCTCAGCAGGTACACGACGATATCGAACAGGATTTCCCAAATGTAAAACACTGCATGGTTCACGTGAACCCGGCGTAAAAATTAAATAAGAAGGATCGCAAAAGCGGGCCACCAATGCCGGTCCGCTTTTGCTTTATCTCAATTCAACCTTCCAACTGGGCTCCCGATTTTTCTGCGCGCCCGGCGGCCTCCTCTCTTTGCTCCCCACTCCCCGTTAACCCTTGTGCCTCCGTTCCGGGGAGCAAAATCTTCACATTCCCGCCGCCGGATTTCGCCCCTCCGCACTCCCGGCGGCCTCCTCTCTTTGCTCCCCGCTCCCCGCTAGGCCTTGTGCCTCCGTTTCGGGGAGCAAAATCTTCACATTCCCGCCGGCCGCGCCCGCCCAGACATGCCGGCGGCGCCTCTCCCCACGCATGCGAAAAAAGCACCGGGCAGCGCAATCGCTGCTCGGTGCTTTTCTCTCTTTTCACTTTCAATTATCCCTATTCCACTACTTCCACCAGCTCAATCTTGAAGTTCAGCTCCTGGCCGGCCAGCTCATGGTTGGCATCGAAGGTGATGGTCGTCTCGTCCTTCGCTGCGATCACTGCCGGGAACGGCTGTCCGAATGCATTCTGCAGGAACACCTTGTCGCCGGTGTTGAACTGCTCGCAGCCCGGCATCTGGCTCTGCTCCACGGTGAAAATCGCCTGTTCCGTTCTCTCGCCGTATGCTTCTTCCGGCGTCAGGTGAACATTCACCACGTCTCCCGGATTCATTTCCACAACCGCTTTATCAAAGCCTGGAATCATCATGCCCACGCCGCACACGAATTCCAGCGGTTCCCCTCTGTCATAGGAGGAATCAAACTTCGTGCCGTCATTCAGGGTTCCGTCGTAATGTGTTTTTACCTTCTTGCCGGCGTTCTTTCCCGGGAAAAGAATCTGCAGCTCCTGGCTTCCACAGCCGCCGCAAGAACTTCCGCAGCCACCGCCGCAGTGTCCGCAGCCGCCCTCTTCATCGTGGCCGTGCTCGTGATCGTGGTGATCGCAGTTCACGCCCGCAGACTCCAGCTTTCCCGCCAGATAATCTACCACTGCCTGATCCGCATCGCCGGTCACACCGGAGCACACTTCGATTCCGGCCTCTGCCAGCGCCGCCTGCGCACCGCTGCCCATGCCGCCGCAAAGCAGCACGTCAATGTCGTGATTCTTCAGCACGCCTGCCAGCGCCTCGTGTCCGGCACCGTCGGTACCCATCACTTCACCGGCACCCACTTCGCCGTCTTCCACCTGATATACCTTGAACGCTTCGGAATGTCCAAAATGCTGGAATACGGTTCCGTTATCCTTATCGTATGTTACTGCAATTTTCATGTACCATTACCTTCCTTTTCCTAAAAATACAATTCATCATATCATCCGCTTTCGTACTGTTTCCGTACTCGTTTCATTATACAGGATTCCGGCCGGCGGCTCAATGACTATCCTGAAACATAGCTACGCAGTTTCCGGATCAAAAACATACAAACTAGTTCCATCCGTTATCATTGCACTTTTCCGGTTGCACAGCGCACCCACTACGCCAATTCCGTTCAGGAAATCTCTCATCCGGTTGTTCTCAAGAACTTCGAGATTGTTCACTTGGGCTTTAACGGTGTCTTTATTCGCATCCCGCAGAACATCCCCGGCGTTCAGCAGCAATTCGTCCACCGGACCTTTTTCGATTACCGGAATGCTTCGGATGGCTTTGCCCAGCGTATCGGCGGTTTTGCCGATGCCGCCCACCATTTTATTCCCGACGGAACTTCTTTGATAAGATGCAATCTGCGCGCGGCACTCCCGGAACAGCGCATCATAGTCTTCCGCGATGCGAGTGATTTTGTTGCGGCAGCTGTCGATAGACCCTTCCACAAAATCTTTTCGCAGAACGGTATCTAAGAATGTGCTGTACGCATACAGATAGCAGGCCAGCTGATACTCGGCAAAACTCGTCGTAATGGAACCCACATATTCGCGGACGTCCTTTTGCGAATGAAAGGTCTTTTTCTCCTTTACGGCCGTTTCGATTCTCGTTTTGTAGAATTCAATGTCTTGTCTCGCGTCCCGCTGAATTTCCTGTACCGTGTGATTTCTGCTCTTGCAGAAATCCGCATCGTTCCCTTTTCGCTTGAAATCTTCCATGATTTCCGCAAGGGTTTGCAGATTGCCCCGCTGCTTCGCCTGCTTGTCGGTTTCCAGGAACCGGAGCACCTCATCGATGCTGCTCTGGATTCCATCTAGCTTCTTGTTAATTTCCATCAGTGCCACGGCAATTGCCACCATTGTTGGATCCAATGGTTTAATGGAAGTGATTGTATTTTCCATAAAGACTTCGCTGATTGGCTTGAACCGCATCCGTGAATCGATGCCTTTCTCTCCCATAATATTGCCTACCGTGGCGCCATTTATATTGAAAGCTAATCTTCCATTGGCACCCTCCGGCCAAATTCCCCTATACAAATTATCCGTCTTAATCACACTGGTAACAGTTGTGACGGTTGTACGGGCGGCTTCCGACATCTGCGAAAAAGCGGTCCCCAACAACGCAAGATTTGATATCGGAATCTTCTTGGCCTTGTTCAGTGCGCGTTCAGAGATTTCTTCTACAGCAAAACCGTCTGAAAAATCCATTGCGTTTACTACATTGATAATTTCCGAGTTGATGTCCCTCGATGTCTCTGTTTTCTTCGTATCCATGTCTAGCTCTTCCCGAATCTTTTCAATTAAAGCGATGTCCGCCGGCAGCCAGTCCACGCTGTCCAGCGTCTCCTTGGTCAGCCATTTTGCATCCTCCGCTTCTTTCAGCACCGGGTCCCCAGACAGGATTTCGCACCAGAAACAGTCCATGCTCAGATGGAACGTCGGATAATCGTATTCGATCCGATCAATCAGTTTTCCCACAGAAATCTCGGTATCCAACTCTTCCCGAATCTCCCGTACCAAAGCCTCTTCCGGTGTTTCGCCCGGCTCGATTTTTCCGCCGGGAAATTCCCAGCCATCCTTAAATTCTCCATATCCCCGCTGAGTAGCGAACACCCGCTCGCCGTCCCGGATTACCGCTGCCACAACGGATATTGTTTTTTTATTCATGATTCCTCCTTTACACCGTTTCCTCTACGATGTACTCATAGATATCGTCCCGCACCGGCCGATCCAACCGATAGTTGATTTCAAACGCATCGCGTTTGGACTGCGCCATCTGAATCGGCTGCGGATCGCCCTCTGCATAGATCTCGCCCAAGAAGTAGAACTCTTTCGCCTCGTTATCGTTTTTGTCTTTTCGGATAAAAAGAAAAATACGATTGTCTTGATCTTCCGCGGTTCGTTTATAAATATGATCGGCATCGCTGGAATTCACTTTTCGCGGGCGCTTCGACAATGCGATCAAATGATTAGGCGTAACAAATCGGTCTTCGTATGCAATCGCATCTTCCGCTTTATCGTAGTTGATGAATACCGGAAGGGTTTTCGTTCGCTTATCATAAAAATAGCCACCGATATTCTGAGCAGTCAGGTTTTGCTCCCAGTTCAGAAGACGGCATACGTCTTCGTAGGTATATTTTGCGTATAGCTGAAACGCCGTATCCTTGTATCGATTTCCGTATTCGCGGTAACTGCGCTCGATACCAAAATCCACCAGTTCGGTAACTGCCGAGCGGAATTCCGGGTGAGAAAGCAATTGATGGAATTCCGACGCAATTTCATAGTTTTCTTTGTCCTCCTTTAAGAAAACACAGGCTGTAAATTTCTTTTGATCTTCATTTCTTGCGAATTCGTTTGTTAAATTTCGCAGCACGGAATGGGTTACCTCGTCTTGCACGTCTGTTTTATACCGGATTTTCATAAATTTCTTGTAGTACTGCTGAATTCGCGGTTCATTTTCCAGCACCCCCTTTAAGACAACCAATTCATCAATTCGCTTTCCCTTTGCCAGTTTCCGGGAAATGAACTGCAGAATCTCCTCTTCTTTCGCACTCATCTCCGTCGTGTAATCCGCCTCGTACTTCTTGAGAAATTCGTGATAGGATCCCAGCTTATCGAAGAATTTCGTTACATCAATGGTTCCGTAATCATAGAAATCCTTCAGCTTTGGAATCCGCCCCAGCTTCTGTTTTAAGTTGCTGTACGCTTCCTTCAATGTTTTCAGATCATTGGTTGACGCGGAATCGATTGCCTGATAGATTCTTTTTTTCGAAATCTCATCAAAGTGGATGGTGGAACTTCCCGGAATCACCCTGGCCCCTTCACTGACATACCGGCGCATCGTGTCCTTGTTGTAGGACCGGTCGCCCGACAACGCAATCGGAATCATGAAATTGTTTTTATAATTTCCAATGAAATCCAATATTACCACGAACTCTTTATCATCCGACTTTCGCAGACCTCTGCCCAGCTGCTGCACGAATACGATTGGTGATTGGGTCGGGCGCAGCATCACCACCTGGTTCACCTCCGGGATATCCACGCCTTCGTTGAAGATATCCACCGTGAACACGTAGTCCAGGTAATCCTCTCGAGTATCGCTCACCAGCCGATCGATCACTTCTTCTCGCACCGCCTGAGAATCATCTCCCGACAGCATCCGGGCGCGATAACCATGCTGACAGAATTTTCGAGCCAGTTCTTCGCCCTCATCCTTCCGACTGCAGAACACCAAGCCTTTCACCCGGTCCCCGCTGTAGCCAAAATATTCCACCTGTTTCAGAATATAATCTACGCGTTCATCACTCACCAGCTTAACAAAATTCCGAAGGCCGGATTCATCATCGAATGTCTCACCATCGATTTCCAAATCCGTAATGCCGAAATAGTGAAACGGGCACAGCAAATTCTCTTCCAGAGCCTGCTGCAGTCGAATTTCATACGCAATATTGTAATCATACAAATCAAAGATATCGAAATTGTCCGTTCGCTCCGGACTCGCAGTCATACCCAGCAGGAACTGAGGTTTAAAGTACTCCAAAATCCGCTGGTAGCTTTCCGCACCGGCGCGATGGGTCTCGTCGATACAGATAAAATCAAATTCCTCCGGTCTGAATTTTTCCAACACGTCCTCTTTGGACATCATCTGCATGGTGGAAAAGAGATAGTCCGCATCATAATCCTTTTCATTTCCCGACAATAAGCCATACCGAATTGGACTTCCGTCCGGCTTGTATTTTCCCAATACTCGCTGATAACTCTTCAGCGCCTGTTTCGCAATCTGTTCCCGGTGAACCACAAAAAGGGCTTTTCCCGGCGCCGCATCTCGCATCGCGAATGCGGAGGCGTAGGTTTTTCCGGTACCGGTGGCAGAGATCAGCAGCGCTCGACTCTCTCCTTCTTCCCGAAGCTTCTGCAGATTCTGGATGAAGTTCAGCTGCATTGAATTTGGTTTTAGCTGATATCCCAACAAATCGATGGCCTTCCCTTGGGTCGCCACCTTCTTCTGCTTCTGAATCTCCCTGTACAGCAGTTCATATTTATCAATAAAATCTTCGAAACTCCGCGTCCGCTCCGAAGTCCACAGTTGCTGGAATTCCTGGCGGATTTCGGTAAGGAACTCGCCTTGCTCGGTGGATACCATTTTGGTATTCCACTCTCGGTTCCGTGTCAGCGCCCCTAAAGTCATATTGGAGCTGCCCACAATTACCCGGTACATTTCATCTTTCCGGAAAAGATAACCCTTGGTATGAAAACCTTCCGATTCATCGTCCGTAACATACATTCGGATTTCCAGATTCTGCAGCTTTGACAGACGGCGAAGGGCTTTCGGGTCACTGAAATTTAGATAATTCGTGGTCAAGATTCGTCCCGGAATATTTCGGCGTTCTAATTCCTTGAACGTTTGCATAAAAGGCTCAATTCCGCTGTTGGTAATGAATGCCACGCTGATGGCGAATTCGTCGCACCGAAGAAGTTCGCTCTCAATGGCGGACAGCACCTTCTTTCCCTCTGCCGCATTGTTCGACAAGAATTCCGGCCGATATGCCAGATTCGAATTGTATTCTCCATCGATAAAAGCAGTGCGAAAGCCCTTCTCTAATTCTTCTGTATTGGGATTTCGATTCTTACTTTTTTCCATACATAAATTTCCCCCAAATGTGCTATCCCCATATCAATCGCCTCTTACCTATTTACTTTCTAAACACGAACAAATACTCATGTCCGATTAGCAGAAAATTGTATCTAACACTATTGGTTTTCCAGTATCCTGTTGCTCGGCAGTTATGCTGTTCCTTGATAATCAGCTCTTTAAGTCTGAATCCGGCATCCTGAAATATCTTCATCACATCAAAAGACATAGGTATCATATAGCCTTTCTGCCTAGTATCACCCATGAGCACCGCACAGAACTTGTCCTTTTTCAGAACACGATAGCTTTCCACAGCAACCTTTTTCATTTCTTCCAGAAAGTCTTTTACCTTTAAATGGGATAAGTCTTCTTCTATATCCTCACTATATTGAATTATGTCAGCATAGGGTGGATGTGTGCATATCAAATCAATACTTTCATCCTCTATAAAGTCCAGATTTCTTGCATCACCTTTACATAACTGAACTTTTCCATTTGCTCCTTCATGATCAAAATCAATTTTCTCTCTGCATCTTTCCAAAGCGACATCATTTATATCAACGCCTATAATATTTCTGTTCAAAAGCTTTGCTTCTACCAAAGTAGTTCCGCCCCCGGCGAATTGATCCAACACTAGATCGTTTTCCTCTGAGTATCTTAACAATATGTTTCTTGGAATGTATGGAGACCAGTTGCCTCTCCACTTCGCATCGTGGGTTGCCCAATTACCTCTGTTCGGAAAACTCCATACAGTTGTCTTTTCTAATTCGAAATCATCAGGTTCCCACTTTGTTATCTTCTTTTTTGCCATTAAATAAAAATCCTTTCCATTATGCCATCTTCTAAATCCTGGATGTTGTATACATGCTGTAACACATCACATGTTTCTTCAAGATTGTTTCTAGCACTTTTCCATCCTTTTCCATCGGTGAACCATACGAAAGTAAACTCATCAATTGTATCTGCCTCGAGTGCAAGAGTTTTATAGCTACGAGCTGTTTCGTTAAGTTTACTTCCTCCACTGCCGTAAAAATTTGTTTCTATTCCATAAATCATATTATCGGTCTTTACAACAAAATCAAATCTTTTTTCAGCTTTTCCCTGATTTGAAATGGCAGAAAGATCAATACCCCATCTATCAGTGATTTCATGAATATACATCTCTTTAAAGTAATTCTTTTCCTTTTCAAACTGGGCTTTTTTTATAAAACTCTCAACTAAATCTTCCATCAAATGTCCGCCTCTATTCTTGCGACCATTCGAGTCTAGCCCTGTTTCCACACCTGTTGCATAATCTATAAGGCTGTTGATTATATGATTCTCTAATAAATTAAATAAACCAGTTTGTTCCATAAAATATGAATATCGCTCATAATGTGCATGGCTATTTGGTGGATATTTACCGAAGTCAAACTGATAAAGCCATCCTCCATTTTCATCCTGACAATATATCTCACTTGCTCTTACAGCCAGAAGCAATGGGATGCACTTCATTACTTCAGGGTACTTTTTCATCAAGTCTTTAAAATCTGCTTTTATGTTCTTTGAACCAATAAGAGAATTCATGATATTTAGCTCAATCCTAATCTTATCTATGTTTCTATATACTTTTTCAAAATCTATGTAATATCCATAATCTGCAATGCTGCCACGAAATCCTGACAGCCAAGTGTTAAAATCTCTATTCAACATATTCTTCTCCTAACAATTTGTTATAAGCAGTTCGCTTATTTTGCCTCTTGACTTTGCTTTACTGTTTATCATTCGGTTGGCTGTTACTCTTGCAACATTCAAATATGAGTATATGTTGTCAAAGAAGTCATCTTTTGAATCCACATTTTTAGGATCCGAATTGCTTACAACAACTTTTGCACCCTTCTCATCCAGTCGTTTAACAAATTCGGCCAATTCTTTCTGCTCATTATCTCCAAATCCATTTTCTGTATATGAGGTAAAACTAGAGGTATCAGTTAACGGTCTGTACGGAGGGTCAAAATATGCAAAGGTATTGCTATCTATGAAGTCATATGAACTCTGATAATCTCCACAGAAAATTCTTACTTTCTGCAGTTTCTGCGATACATTACGCAGATTAGATTCATCACAGATCAAAGGTTTTTTGTATGAACCCATAGGCACATTGAATTCACCTTTCCTGTTTACCCTATACAGACCATTGAAACATGTCTTATTTAAGAAAATCATTAATGCTGCCTTTGTCAGATTGCTTGATTCATCATATGATACTTTTATAGTGTTAAATAGATTCCTCTGATCAAGATAGTATTCCTTTCTTGATTCATTATCTCGAGGGATATATTCTTCCTGCATTGTTTTGAGCATCGAAATCAATTCTTCAGGATAAGCCTTTACACATCTATATGCATTTATTAGATGCTCATTAATATCATTAATATAGACCTCTTTTAAATCATACTTATCCAATATATCAAACAGAACTGCCCCTCCTCCCACAAAAGGTTCAGCATATTTGTTTATATTCTCATCAAATGGATAATGATTCTGGATTTCTGATAGTAGTTGTCCTTTTCCCCCTGCCCATTTTAAAAATGGCTTTGCCTTATTGCTTGGCTTTTCTTCATAGCGCAGAGCTCTTCCATCTTCCGGCTTTTCAGCATTGTTAGGAATCACCCACATATTACCTAGCATTGTTGCTTCAGCCACCCTGCCTTCTGAGCAAAGCACTGCAACTCTTCTTTGGGAAATTCCCCATTTTTCTGCCGCCTCTTTAGCTGTCAAGTACTCCATGGTTACCTCCTTACTTCTAGCATTATATTCTACATCGCGAATAATAGCAATATCGTTCTGTATTTCCCATCATTTTCCGTTTCAATACTATTTGCACAGTTTTATCAATAACTCGTCCACTGTATCTGTATATCTGCCTTCCCTAATGAGCTGGTTTCTCAGCTCATTAGGGCATTTATTATGATTCCTAACTTATACTCACCAACTTTGCACTTTGTTTTCGTGTCTATCTCTTCCACTCTTTTTCCTTACTGTTTCTAATTCTCATCGGTGCTCTGTTATGTTACTGTTCAAGTTGGACTTGCAATTCCAATTGTTTTCTGTAGTTTCCCCCACATAAAACAGGGCCTTTTCCTGATTGTTTTTGCATTTATCAATTATCAGCTTATTGTGTCCCCACAGGATATGAAAAACAAGTTCCACAGAATCTACCCCAGGCTGGGGTAAATTGGCTTTTCCGAAATCTATCACTGATTTCCTTTACCCACGCATGATAGTCTTTCTCATTTATTTGATCTGCAGGAAAAATATCTTTCTTCATTCTTTAGCCCTCCCAATTGATACGCAATGCGTTATGTATAAGGTAAAAATTATACGCGCCAGTATAGGAAGGGGCTCCAAATCTGTTTTATTATATCGCACTTATTCGTCCCCTTTATTTTTCATCATTTTTTCAATCTCTGCTCTGTACTTTAGCAGTCTGAGCAAATACTCTGGAAGTTCTCTTTTCTCTGCTTCCCAATCCTGAACAGTACGATATGGAATACCATAGTAATCGCTGAATTCACGTCTGTTCATTCCCATTTTTTCTCTTAACTCTTTTACTTCTTTCCCTCTATTCATGATTTAACCCCCATACTCAAATAACGCATTGCGTTATTTGATAATACCCGATATATGCTCTCTTGTCAATCCACTATATCCCATCTCTCTTCATATTTTTACCCATGTGTTTTTATAAAATAGAAAAAGAAGACTCAAAGTCATTGATTTTAAAGGCTTTTCGTCCTCTCATTAATATAACGTGTGCTCCCGTAGTGGAGATCAGCAGTGCTCTGTTCTCACCGGCTTTTCTAAGATCTTGCAAATTTCGGATGAAGTTCAACTGCATCAAATTTGGTTTTTATTGATATCCCAATAAATCGATGGCCTTACATTGGGTCGCCATCTTCTTCTGCTTCTGAATCGCCTTGTACAGCAGTTCATATTTATCGATAAAATCAAATTTACATCCCCACCGTGCATGTGATACACTACCCCTCGTTGCTCGCCGAAATGCGAGATTTTCAAGGAATACAGGAGAATATTTTTCAATGGATATACAGGCAAAAAGAGCGCGGAAAAGGATTCAAAAGGTTATACGATTCTCCACTCCGCAGATAGCTAGTTTTTCTCATTGACATTTTTCTGATATATGATAGAATGCTTGCACAAGAAAGGCCAGTTTGTCCTCCGGTGTCCTTCGGTCCCGGGGGCTTTTTATACCATGGCAAACGAATCATATAAATCGTATCGGCAGCAACTAAATATCCTACGTTCAAGAGGCATGGTGATTGGTAAGGGTTCACAAGGTTCTCGTGTAATGCACATACATGAACGTGAAAGTTTAAAGACCAATTAAACTGCAACTTCTTCGTTGCTCGTCAATGCACACAAAAAGACAGATTCCCACACCTTTCGTGTGGGAATCTGCCTTTTTGCACCTATATTCTTGCACCTACACCTATGTTTTTGCACCTATACCTTCTATTTCTTCGACCGATTCTGCAGTACCCCCAGCAGGCCCCGGGTCAGGACACTGGCGCCCACGGCTAGAAGCTCGGCTTCAATCCGATCTGCCCGGCGGCGGGCATCGGCTTCCGCTTTTTCCTGTTGGCGCTCCTTCTTGCGAAGGGCCTGATCTTCCAGCTTCTGTTGGCGGCGCCGCTCCTCGTCCTCCAGCTTCAAGAGGCGTTTTTTCGCCGCCTCTTCTTCCTTCAGGCGCTGCTTCTCTGCGGCCGCCTCTTCTTTTTCTCGGATTTTGCGGTCGGCCTCCTCCTCCGCGGCGGCTTCTGCTTTTACCGCCTCCGCCGTCAGCACCTCGTAGGCGGACTCGTTGTCCACGTAGTCATCGTACTTCTCCATGCCGTCGTGCAGCATGGCTTTGGAACGGAACATGGGATCCGGCGGCGCCATGGAGCTCTGAGGACAGATGATTTTCGTGCGCTCCACAATCGTCGGCACGCCCTCTTCATCCAGGAAGGAGGTCAGCGCTTCCCCCACGCCCAGCTCCAGGATGGCATCCTCCGTCTTGAATTCCGGATTGGCACGGAAAGTCTGAGCGGCGGTACGCACCGCCTTCAGCTCCGCCGGCGTGTAGGCACGCAGGGCGTGCTGCACCCGATTGGAAAGCTGGGCCAGCACGGTATCCGGAATATCACTCGGGCTCTGGGTCACGAAATACACCCCCACGCCCCGGGAACGAATCAGCTTCACCGTCTGCTCGATTTTCTGCAGCAGCACCTTCGGCACATCTCGGAACAGCATGTGAGCCTCATCGAAGAAAAATACCAGGCGCGGCTTATCCATGTCGCCGGATTCCGGCAGACTTTCGAACAGCTCCGACAGCAGCCACAGAAGGAAAGTGGCGTACAGCGTCGGATTCTGCACCAGTTTCACCGAGTCCAGCACGTTGATCATGCCCCGGCCCTCGGCATCGGTGCGGATCCAATCCTGAATATCTAGGGCCGGCTCTCCGAAGAACAGGTTGCCGCCCTGCTGCTCCAGAGGCAGCAATGCCCGCAAGATGGCTGCCACCGACTGAGGCGTAATGTTTCCGTAGGTCATCATGTATTCCGAGCGGTGCTCGCTCACGTAGTTCAGCATGACTCGCAGGTCCTTCAGGTCGGTCAGCAGAAGGCCCTTGTCATCGGCAATGCGGAACACGATATGAAGGATGCCTTCCTGCACATCCGTCAATCCCAGGATCCGGCTGAGAAGCTCCGGTCCCATCTCGCTGACGGTGACCCGGATGGGGTGACCGCCCTCCTGATAGATATCCCAGAAGGTGGTAGGATATTCCCGGTAGGTAAAAGTCTCCCGAAGGCCGAAACGGTCGATGCGCTTCTCCATATCCTCCGTGCTCTGCCCCGGTGCACAGATGCCCGCCACATCTCCTTTTACATCGCACATGAACACCGGCACGCCTGCGTCGGAAAAGGATTCCGCCATCACCTTCATGGTGACCTTCTTTCGTCGATGCTTCTTTTCATCATTATACGTGCTCCCTCGAATCGGCGCAACAAAAAAGAGCAGCGCCCCGTATGAAGTCGCCGCTCGTTGTTTTTGCCGTATTCTACGCTTTCTTGTAGGTGCTGTAGGCCAGCATGGTGAGGATCGGGTAGATCTCCAGACGGCCCAGCAGCATGTCGATGCACATGACGATTTTCGAGAAATCGCCGTACGCCGAGAAGTTGGACATCGGTCCCACCGCATCGAAACCCGGTCCGATGTTGTTAAAGGTGGCCATGACCGCCGAGAAATTGGTGGTCATGGAGAATTCCTTCGGATCCAGGGACACCAGCAGGAAACTGACGATAACGATGAACACGTACAGTGCCAGGTAGGCCTGAACATGCTGAATGGTCTTCTCGCTGACCCGCTCCCCGTCAATCCGCACGGTCCGAATTTCCTCCGGATGGAATACGTTGTGGAGGTTTCGTCTGGCGGATTTGAATAAAATCAAAATTCGAGAAACCTTGATGCCGCCGCCGGTACTGCCGGCGCAGGCGCCCACGAACATCAGGCAGATCAGGATGGCCTGGGAGAAATCCGGCCACAGGTTGAAATCCGCGGTGGAAAAACCCGTGGTGGTGATAATGGATGCCACCTGGAAGGCTGCATCCCGCACGTTCTTGCCCAGCGGATGCGTGCTTCCGGAACGCATCAGGTTGGCCGCGATACCGGCGATGCTGGCGAACACGATGAACAGGTACACCCTCAGTTCTTCTCCTTTAATTGCCTCTTTGAAGCGCTTGTGGGCCATCATGTAGTACACGCTGAAGTTGATGCCGAACAGCAGCATGAACACCGTGGTAATCCACTGGGCCATCGGTGTGTATTCCGCACATCCGGAGTTCAGCACCGCAAAACCTCCGGTTCCAGCAGTTCCGAATGCGATGCAGAAGGAATCGAAAGGCTTCATTCCCGAAAGAAGAAGCAGCACGATGTTGATCACGGTGAGAACCACGTAGATTCGATACAGGGCCGTGGCCGTATCCCGCATTCTCGGGACCATTTTATTCACGGAAGGTCCCGGCGATTCCGCCCGCAGAAGGTGAAGGGAATATCCCTCGCCTTTGTGAGCCGAAGGAATGATGGCCAGGAAGAACACCAGCACGCCCATTCCGCCAATCCAGTGGCTGAAGGACCGCCAGAAAAGCAATCCCTTTCCCAGCCCTTCTACGTCCGACACCACCGATGCACCCGTGGTGGTGAAACCGGAAATAATCTCGAACAGAGCGTCCACAAAACCCGGAATCCGTCCGGACAGGTAGAACGGAAGCGCGCCGACTATACTCAAAAGAATCCAGGCAAAAGCGGTTACCAGCATTCCCTCTTTGGCATAGAAATTCATTCGGCGCCGCACGGAGCCGGTATACATCAATAAGGACAGGGCGCCGGCGGCAGCCATTGCGCCGATGAATCCGATAACGGCCATCTGATCTCCCGTGTAGATGGCAACTCCCAGGGCCGGTGTCATGCACCCGATTTCGATGACGAGAATCCAGGAGCACACCCGCATCATTATCTTATAATTCATCCGTTTCTTCTTTATCCTCCTCAAAAATATCGTTCAGCTGTATAATCGGCATGGATCCGTTGGATACCACGATTACGCGATCCCCCGGCTGAAAGTAGCTGTTTCCGCCCGGGAACTCAATCTTCCGGTCCCGGGTAATGGTGGCCAGAAGAATGTTCTTTTTAAAATCAATATCCTTCAGCGGTTCATTGCAGTGCAGGGTGTCCTCGTTCACCTTGAACTCGTACGCCTGCGCTCTTCCGCCGGCGATGGAGTGCAGGGTCTCCGCTGCATCGGATCCGTTCTGCATGGCCCGCACGTATCGAAGAATAGTGTTGCCGCAAAGAATCTTCGGCGTGATGACGCTGCCCACCGGCATGTTGGCAATCAGGGAAATATTCTCTCCCCGGCCCAGCTTGGTGACCACCTTCGGCACGTTCAGCTCATTGGCGTACAGAGACGTAATGACGTTCAGTTCGTCCATTCCGGTCATGGAGATAAAAGCATCTGCTTTTTCAATGTGTTCCCGGTCCAGCACAGACTCTTTGGAGGCATCCCCCTGAATGATGGTGGCGTCGTGGAGGCGGTCTGCCAGGTACTCACAGCGGTCTCTCCGCTGCTCGATAATCTTCACGCCAATGCGGTCGTCCTCCAGCCGCTTTGCCAGGTAGTAGGTAATCCGTCCGCCGCCGGTGATGGTGACGTTCCGGATTCGCTTGGTGACGATGTTCAGGTTGTGCAGCAGTGTGGTGAGGTTGCTGGCGGAAGCGGTGACGTACACGTGATCTCCCTCCTGCAAAACAAATTCACCGGAAGGAATGATGACCTCGTCCCGGCGAGCCACAACGCATACCAGAATCTGGCATTTCACGATATCCGCAATCTTGTACAGCGGCTTATCGCAAATCGGGCTGCCGGCGGTAACGTGCAGTTCCACCAGGTCTACCAGTCCGTTGACGAATTCTTCCCGGCTCAGGAATCCCGGGTACCGAAGGAGACTGCTGATTTCGTGAGCGGTCTGGAATTCCGGATTGACGGTAAGGGACAGCCCCAGCTGTTCCTCCAGCATATCCGTACTTTCCATGTATTCCGGAGAGCGAACCCGGGCGATGGTTGTGATGTCCGGATTCAATCCTTTTGCCGTAAGACAGGTGAGCAGATTGGTTTCATCTTCACCGGTAGCCGCAATCAGCAGATCCGTCTGCTCGATGTTGGCGGCGCGAAGAACGCTCACCGATGCACTGTTGCCCTCGATGGACATCACATCATACTGCTCCAAAGCCGCTTCCAAAGCGACAGAATCCTTATCGATTACCACCAGATCGTGCCCGTCTCTCGTGAGCTGATCCGCCAGAAGGTTTCCCACCTTACCGGTACCGGCAACAATAATCTTCATATTTATATATCCTCCTGAAATAAGTATTCTTTAGGCATACTGTAGATGATAACACAAAACCGTGCCGGTAGCGACAGAATTCTCGTAAAATCCTTATTTTTACTGAGTTTTTTCAGTTGAAATTCTATGCGATTTAATACATAATATATTATGTGTGAGCAATTTGACGCTCATTGTGATTTCATAACTAACAGGAGGACTTAATTATGGCTAAATATGATTGGGGAACATTCGGATTCCATATTCCGGAAATCATGCTTCCAAAGGAAGGCACCGACTACAGCAAGTGGGCAGTAGTTGCTTGTGACCAGTACACTTCGGAACCGGAATATTGGAAACAGGTAGAAGAAATCGTTGGGGATGCACCATCCACTCTTCGCCTGATGCTTCCGGAAATTTTCCTGGGAAAAGAAGCGGAAGCGGAGAAGTCCGCAGACATCCGCAAGACCATGGATCAGTATCTGGCAGACGGTACTCTCCGCACTCTGGAGCCGGGCTGCATGCTCATCAAGAGAACCGCTGAGGGACGCACCCGTACCGGTCTGGTAATCGCTACGGATCTGGAAGCATATGACTTCAGCAAGGGATCCACTTCCCTGACCCGTGCAACCGAAGGCACCGTAATCGAAAGAATCCCACCTCGTCTGCGCATCCGTGAAGGTGCTCCGATTGAGATGCCGCACATCCTGATCCTGATTGACGATCCGGACAAGAGCGTTATCGAGCCGCTGGTGAACGCACCTCAGACTCCGGTATATGATACCGACCTGATGATGGAGGGCGGACACATCACCGGTTCCTTCATCGCAGAGAAGGATTTGGAAGGCGCAAAGGATGCCCTGTCCGTACTCTTCGACAAAGCCGTTGAGAAGTATGGCGAAGGCAACGTGATTTTCCAGGCAATGGGCGACGGAAACCACTCCCTGGCAACCGCAAAGACCATGTGGGAGAACCTGAAGAAGACTCTGACTCCGGAAGAAGCGGAGAATCATCCGGCTCGCTACGCGCTGTGCGAAATTGAAAATATCCACGATGAGGGCATCGTATTCGAGCCGATTCACCGTGTGATCTTCGCAAAGAAGGGCCAGTCCGGCATGGATCTGGTAAACGAGACCGTTGAACTGCTGCAGCAGGAGAACGGCGGTGCGCACCTGGCAGAAGACGGATATCAGGCAAAAGAAGGCGAGTTCGCAATCCCTTACGTTACCGGCGAGCAGCGCGGAACCATCGTTGTAACCGATCCGGCCAACAAGCTGGAAGTAGGCGCACTCCAGAACGCACTGGACGTTATCGTTAAGGAAAGAGAGGATGCAGACATCGACTACATCCACGGTTCCAAAGCCGTAGAGTCCCTGTCCAAGGAAGCGGGCAACGCAGGTTTCTACCTCCCGGCAATGGATAAGTTCATGCTCTTCCCGGCAGTTGCCGCAGACGGCGCGCTGCCAAGAAAGACCTTCTCCATGGGCGAAGCCAACGAGAAGAGATACTACATCGAGAGCAGATACATCGGAAAGTAATTTAGTAATTTCTTTGATGCAAGTTAAGAGGGCGGATAATCGCAGCGAGGCTGCGATTATCCGTTTTTTAGTAGGATTGTGAGGGTTTGGGCGATGCTGCACAAAGCGTTCTATTCTTATTATAGATATAAACTGATAAGTTTCCCATATGCCTAGATTTTCAAAGCGAGTTCACGCTATTTAAAGCTTGGGGGTCGATTAGCGTGAACGGATTTTGTCAGATTTCGCGAAATTCTAATTTTTGCGCTTTCAAAATGTCAATGCGTTCACGCTGATTGGCCTTTTTTCGCAGAAAAGCGTGAACTGAGGATTGAGCTGCTTCAGGAAAAGAACGGTTTTGAACTTCTGGTTCAAAGCGCATTCACGCTATTTAAAGCTTGGGGGTCGATTAGCGTGAACTCGTCGGAAAATTCTAGGCATATTGAACTTTGTTTTTGCGTGTAACTCCAATTCTTGCTATTCTCCCATAAAAAAACGCTATGAACATCTCGTCCATAGCGTCTCTCCTATTTCTCTACTTCTCTACCTCAAAATCCGCATCCACAGCTTCCTCGATCTCTCCCTCGGCGTCCACAAAAGGCCGTTCCGGCATCTCCGCAAACTCCGGCGCAGCCTCTGCCGCTTCCGCCTCCTGCGCCGCACGGAGCGCCGCTTCTTTTTCCAGCTGCTTCATCTTCTTCTCATACTCATCCGGATCGCCGTGCTCCGCAATCCATTCCGCATCCTTCTTGGACGTTCCGATGAACAGGAAGGCCGACGCCGCCATGCTGGCGCACATCACCAGGCTCAAGGTGCTCCATCCTCGGAAAATCCCAAATGTGCCCAGGGCCACCCAGAACACCATCACGATAGTGAAAAACTTCGGCTTATCTTCTCTATACAATCTTCTCATTCTCAACGCTCCTCGCTCTTCGTCTACTTCTGCGGTAGCTCCGCGCCGCACTCCATGCAATATTGGCTCCCCGGTGCGCACTGCACCCCGCACTCCGGACAGATAATCACATCCTCTGCCCGAACGGCATCCACAATTCGCACTTCCTGACCGTCCTTCAGCTTTTCCATCAGCCGTTCCGCATACCGGTTCAGCTTCTTGTTCTGAGGGCTCATCTCCAGTTTCGGATAATCCTTCTTGATGGCATCCCGCACCTTCTCGTATTTTTCTTTTGCGGCAAAAATAAGTGTCTCAATGCCGTAAGCGCCCGGCCGGTCCACCAGGAATGTCAGGTTGCGCACGTCATCGCAATACAGGCAAGCTCGAACGCCCGAGTCCATGACCAAAACCCCGTGATCCAGGATGCGCCAGTCTTTTCCCAGAAAAATCAGACCCTTCTCCCCCGGAATCACTTCCTCCAGTACCTGTGGCTTCCGGTTAATCAGCAAAAAATTACTTTTCGTCATAAATATAAGTTCCTCTCGATTTCCGGCGGGATTCGTTTTCGGGAAGTCCCGCAATGGGCTGATTTTACCACTTGCAGGGGCATGCTGTCAAACTTTTGAGGAGAAAAGTCACTGCAGAATGCCGGAATCGATTGGGGGTTGTTATTTCTTTTTACCCTCGATATAATTTAGAGGAAGCGAGGCACTGTGAATTGTTCGATGGCCTCGCTGCAAACGGTATCAATTCAATGGAGAGAGGAATATATCATGGATTTTCTAATTGTTGTAGATATGCAAAATGATTTTGTGGACGGCGCGCTGGGCACCAAGGAGGCGGAAGCCATCGTGCCGGCGGTGGCGGAAACCATTCGAGGCTGGGACGGACCGGTCATCTGCACCCGGGACACGCACCAGAAGTTCTACCTTCATACCCAGGAGGGGGAGCATCTGCCGGTAATTCACTGCGTGGAGGGCACGGAGGGCTGGGAGCTGAACCCGGTCATTGCGGAAGCCGCCGACGTGCCGGACACCGTGATGGAGCTGAACAAACCATCCTTCGGTTCCCTGGAACTGCCAAAATGCATCCAGCTCCTGGAGGACGATGAGGATCCGATTTCTTCCATCACCCTAGTAGGTCTGTGCACGGATATCTGTGTGATTTCCAACGCCATGATTCTCAAAGCAGCCTTCCCGGAAACCCCAATCCGGGTCCTGGAAAAATGCTGTGCCGGCGTCACCCCGGAGCAGCACCGGAATGCACTGAACGCCATGAAGGTCTGCCAGATTGAGGTGGAATAATACAGACCCTCCGGGGAATTAGTGCCGCCCCTCCGGGGAATATGAGAGAAAGAGAAGGAAAATGCCACAGAACGGTTGGCATTTTCCTTTTTCATTTTTTGCGGCACAGGGTTCGCGCTCGAAAACCGAATTCATTGGCTTTGCGGGCAGGTGAGCGCGAACCGAACCGGGGCCCGGGCCGCTTTTTCTGCTCTTTAGCGGATAGAAATCGTCGCAAAGGATTCTCTTATATTTGCAGGAAGATGTTCCGTCTGAGATTTCAGAAAATCTTCTGCCGTTATTCCAATTTTTCGGGCTTGTGCAGTCGGAACTCTTCCAAAGGTTTGTTCAATGATTTTAGCGAAACTTTCCAAGTCCGGACCACTTTTTGAATTTTCAAAAGACAACAGCAATGTTACCCCCGGTGAGAATCCCATTTCCTCGTAAATAAGCGACTTTTGATAGAATGAAGAACTGTATTTTTCACCAATATCATCCTTAAACCAAAGTCCCAAATGTTCTATGATGTAAAGAATCGGTTCAAACGGATGCACAACTGTGAAATCCGGATATATGTATCGGCCATTTCTATATATTGGCAGCTCATGAAAAAAATCCAACCCATATGAATGCAGTAAATTGTACGACAATGATTCGGAGCGGCTTCGCACGAAAGATCCGTCTACCGTTGATACTTGCAGCGATTCCGGATGTGGAACCGGACAAATATCTTTCAGGTGCTGCAAATCTTTAAGCAGAAGCGCTCTCGCATCACTGCACTCCGTAGCTCCATTCAAAGTAGAAGGAATATAATGTTTCGGAAGTATTTTTAATAGTTCCTCGTTCGAAATTGTCACAAAATGACTCAGAAAATACTCTGCCGCTTCAATATTCCCTTCAGCTAAAGTTAATAGAGTTTCATATAATCTGTATTCTCGAATTCCTAAAACATCCGGATGCGTTTCTTTTCCCAGATAATGCTTTGCTTCTCCCGGAAAATATGCTGAATAATACGGATGTCCTTTTGTATAACCGACTTTCAAAAGTTGTCCCTTGTATTTCCGGAGAGAATCCAACTTATTCTCACATTTACTTTTCAAAAGTTCTTGTTCTGACAAAACCTTTTCAATAAAACTGATATCCTTACAAATCATATGTGCCTCCTTGTATTTTCTTCAGTATGGCACATACTGCTAAGAAGGTAAAATTTCATACGACATACTTTTAAACTTTTTTTCGCACAATGCAGTACTTTCTGTGAGATTGTACTTAATAAATACAAACCACTGCTATCAACCGTGCGCGAACCCCACCGGCGCCCGGGCTCTATTTCCCTCTTTTCCCGGCACAAAGTTCGCGCTCGAAAACCGAACCCATTGGCTTTGCGGGCAACCGTGCGCAAACCCCACCGGCGCCCGGGCTCTATTTCCCTCTTCTCCCGTCACAAAGTTCGCGCTCGAAAACCGAGTTCACTGGCTTTGCGAGCAGCCGTGCGCGAACCGCTCCGGGCCCCGGGTCCCTTTTTCGCTTTCTTCCGGCATAGGGTTCGCGCTCAAAAACCGAGTTCATTGGCTTTGCGGGCAGGCGAGCGCGAACCCTGTGCCCCATGCCGGAGCCCGGGCCTCCGGCAGATCCCTTACACAAAAAAAGGAAAGCAGCGATTTCAAAATCGAAATCGCTGCTCCCTTTATTTTGGGGATTAATTGATAGGATACATTTCCTTTACGGTTTCATCCGTTACGAAACCCCTGCTGCTATGCTCTCTTCTTGCGAAGGGTCACCGTCAGGCTTGCACATGCGGACAGGAACAGCACTACCATTCCCATGAAACCGCTGGTGTAGTCTCCGGTCTGGATGCCGGTCGGCGTTACAACCGGTGTTTTACCGTTGCCGCCACCGCCGTTGTCACCGTTATCATAGCTGTTGCTGAATACCGCCTTGTCGCCGGTCAGCTCTGCCTTCAGGGAACCTTCACCATTATCCGTCACCTTAATGGTCACATGGTAAACCTTGGTGTCATAGGTGATGCCCTTCTGCTTGTCATTCAGCTCTTCGATGGTGTACTCGTAGGTTCCGGCCTCGTCGAACGCAATTGCCTTGAACTGAACGCTTCCGTCCGCCTTATTCTTAGCACGTTCCACTTCCTCGCCGTTCGCATCCTTCAGCACGAAGGTGAACTGTCCACTCTCCAGTTTTGCGTTGTTCAGACGCTTTGTCACGCCCAGGCTTACCTCTGTCGGCTTTGCCTGATACTTGTTGGCGAAGGTAATATCCTTCGCAGCCGGCTGGTCACCGGAGATTTCCTTATCGATGCGGTGGGTCGCTTCCAGCTTGCCGTTTCCGTTGTCACAACCAGTGTGTATACGGTGTAGCTATTGCTGTCATAGATCACGCCGCCCTTGCCGTCATTCTCCTCACATACAGTGTAGGTGTGGCTTCCCGGCTTTGTGTAGGTAATCTTATCGAAGGTAACCTTGCCGTTTGCGTCATTTTCCGCTTCCGAGATCACCTTGCTGTCCTCCATCAGACGGAACTTGAATTCGCCGTCCTTCAGATCTCTTCCGTCCAATTTCTTGGTGATGTCAATCTGATCCGTTACGCTGGAGGAGAGTTCCTCTACCCGATAGGTGTTGGTAAAAGCAAACAGGTTATCGGTCTCCGGCTTCCGGCTTACCGACAGGTGTCCTTCTCCGTCATCCTTGAGGGTGAGTTCGAATTCCTTGGTGCTCTTGGAATCGTTCACAACGCCCGGTACGCTTCCGGACTCCGTCACGCTGTACTTGAAAGTCTTTTCACGGGAACCGTCATCTGCCGGGTGCACATCTTCCAAATCGTCAATCTTGAATGCCAGCGTTCCGAAGGTTACGTTGCCGTTTCCGTCGTTGGTAACCGTTTCATCCTTCGGCATCGGAGCGCCTTCGGTCAGTGCCTTCAGCTTGAAGGTGAACTTGCCGCTGATATCCGGCGGATTCAATCCTTCCTCTGCTTCCAAAGTCTTGCTTCCGGATACGTTCACCGGAACGGCTTCTCCGGTTCCGTAGGTGTTCACAAATTCGCACTTATCTCCGGAATCCTTCGGATAAATGGTCTTCGCGGTGAGGGTTCCGTCGCTGTTGTCGGTAACCTCTACCGAAAGATCAAAGCTTCCCGCAGTCACGGTAACGCCCTTTGGCAGGTTGTTTGCCGATTCTGCCACACGGTAGTTCACGGTGTATACTGCCTTGCCATCCTTGGTGGTCTTGGTAGCGTATCCATCCTCTACCGCCTTCTTCAGTACGGTGCCGTTTCCGGCCGCCTTTTCATTGGTCCGGTAGCTCAGCGCATCGAAATGGATGCTGCCGTCCGCGCCGTTCTTCTTGGTCTGCAGCACGGTGCCTTCGCTGCCGTCACCCGGCTTCGTCATCAGCTCAAAGGTGAACTCGCCGGCTTTCAGCTTCCGGCCGGTCAGCTTCTTGGATGCGTTGATGTCCGCCTTGGTTCCGCCGGAAACATCCGTGGATCCGTCGTACCGGTTCGCAAATGCCAGGGTGATGCCCTTTTCGCCCATTGCCGGGCTCTCGTTGCTTACGGTCTTCCGGAACAATTCCTTGCCGGCCTTGTCCTTCAGTACCACTTCCGCCTTCAGCGTTCCGTCGCCGCCGTCCTTTGCGGTGATTTCCAGCTTATATTGGCTCTCATCGTAGACGATGCCCTTTGCGGAGCCCTTCACCTCTTCAAAGGTGTATGCGTACGTCTTTCCGATATCCGCCTGCTTCAGGGTCATGTTCAGTCCGCTCTGTACGGTAACGGTCTCGCCGTCCACACCGGCTTTGCCCGGTACGGTTGCACCGTCTTCCGCAATGTTCAGCTTCTTCGCCGACGCTTCGTCTGTGCCTTTCAGGGTAAAACTAAAATCATCTTCCGTCATGTCCCGACCGGTCAGAACTTTGGTCATGCTCAGTCCCAGAACCTGATCCATCGGCAGATCTTCTGTCGTGTATTCATTTGTAAAGGTCTTGCTGCCGCTGACAGCGGTTACCGCTGCGGTGAGCTTGCCCGTTCCGTTATCGGTAACGGTGACGGTAATGTTGCGAACCGCCTTGTCGTAGGTCATGCCCGCTGCTTCCGGATTCGGTACCTGCTCTTTCAGCTGATACTTGTACTCGCCCGCCTTCTTAAAGGTCAGTGCGCCGAATTCAATCGGAGCTTTTCCGTCCTTCACATCTGCTTTGCGGAGGGTAACTTCGTCCTTTTCCGGCATCGGTGCGGTTTCCACGCCATCCGGTTTCGATACGTTCTTCAGCTTAAAGGTAAAGGTTTCGCCGTCCTTCCACTCTCTTCCGGTGAGCTTCTTGCTGAAGCCGGTGATGACCTGTACCGGATCCGTCGCTGCCGCCGCGTAGGTGTTGGTAAACCGAACGGTCGGAGTGCCGGAATTGTGGTTGGAGCTGTCGTATGTTTTTACCGATTCGCCGGAACCGTCTGCGTTCTTCATGGTTACCTTGGTGACCACGTGCATGGTTCCGTCGCCGTTGTCCTGTGGTGTGATTTCCACGGTACCGATTCGTTCGTCGTAGGTCACGCCCTTAATGCTGCCCTTGGTTTCCCGAACGATGTAGGTCTGGGTCTTTCCGGACATGGTCTGGTCGAAGGAAAGATCCGCCAGAACATTCATGGTGTCCGGTTCGCCGGATCCGCGCTGGTTCGGGTTGGTGATTTTCGCCGTCTGGCCGTCCTTCGGTCCATAGGTGAATTCAAACTCGCCCGCCTTCATGGTACGACCGTTCAGCACCTTCTGAATGTTCAGGGCGCCGGTGGTTCCGTATACCAGGCTGGATTCGTATTTGTTCTTGAATACGGCTTTGTCCGTCCGATCCGATGCGGTGCCGTTGTTGTATTCCACCTTGGCTTTGAGTTTGCCCGGGTGATCTGCGTCGTCGGTTACGGTCACGGTCACTTTGGCAGCGTGGCGGTCATAGGTCATTCCGCCGGCCGGTGTTCCCGGTACCATCTCGGTAATGTCAAAACGATATACGCCTTCTTTTCGGAAGGTAACATTGCCGAATCCAAAGTCCTTTGCCTCGCCGTTCTTCAGATTCTTTACCGAAGCGGTATCTCCGTTCTCGGCGAAGGAAACATCGTTCTTCTCAATCGCCTTCCTCGTCTCTGCGTCCGGTGTCAATTTGAAGTTAAATGCTTCGTCGGTCTTTCCGTCTCTTCCGGTGAGGGTCTTCTCGCCCGCCAGTGCCGTGTTTCCGGCAAGGGTTACGGCATCTGCTTTGTAGGAGTTCCGGAAAATCGGCACGGTCTGCAGTTCTTTTCCGTCTGCATCCAGATACTTGTAATCCGCAACTACCGTGTCCTGACCATCCACGTCATCGATGTACACGTTGATGCGCACCTTGTATTCCGCGTTGTCATAGGTCAATCCCTCTACGGTGTAGTGGTTGGATGCGGTTGCACCTTCCGGCAGGATTTCCTTCATCTTGTACTCGTAAGTGAGGGGTTTATCCTGCGTTGCGCCCTTTACGTGCTCGGCCGTAAAGGTGATGTTTCCGAATTTCACACCATTTCCGATATTCGACGCGTCCACGTGTCCGGATGCGCCATCCGGCAGCGGTGCCCCTTCGGTAACCGGTGTGAGTCGGAACTTATAGTCGGCGTCCTTTAAGGTCTTGGTTCCGGTGGAATCCGTAAATTCCTTTCCGGCACCCAGATCAACGGTCTGCTCTTTCGCATCATATACGTTCGCAAATGCCGCGGTTTTGTTGTCCACAGCAGTTGGGTTTGCCACTTCCGAGCCGTCATCCTTGCGGATTTTCTTCATGGTGGCATTTGCCTTCAGGCTTCCGTTCTCATCGGTCACCTTTACGGTAACGCGGTACGATGCGCCGGAGTAGGTTACACCCTGCTTCACCGTATCTCCCGGATCCTTTTCCGTAATCTGGTACTCGTATGTTCCCGGCTTGGTGTATTCGATATCGCCAAAGGCTTTTTCGATTTCCGCCTTGGAGTTTACGTTCAGGCGGGAAACCTTCATGCCGTCCACAACAGCGGCATCCTTTGGCATCGGACATTCGTTATCCAGCGGGCTCAGAATGAACTGGAATTTCGCGTCCTTCAAATAATCCATATCCCATGCGGATGCACCGGATGCGGTTTCGAAATTCTTCTTAATCTTCAGGGACTCGGAACCCTTCAGTGTGGTGGAGTCGGCCTGATAGATATTGGTGTAATCTACCATTGCGGCGTCTTTGCCGGCAACGGTTCCCTTCGCATATACACCGCCGTCGTTGTTCGTTCCGGTCTCGCTGCCTTCACCGGCATTCCGCTGTGCAGCGCTTCCGGTGAAATGCTCCGGCTTTGCTTCGGTTACGGTGTACCGGGTTCCGCCATTCACACCGTAAATCTTCAAGGTCTGATCGTCCTTTAATTTAAAGGTATCTCCGGACTTGACAGTGAACTCGTCTCCCTCTTTGTCCGCGCCGGTGTACTTCTGAGCGGTGTATTTTTCTTTTACGCCGCCGGTAAATGTCAGGCTGTACTCGAACTCCGAATCCTTCAGGCTGTCCGGAACCTGATGGCCCTCTGCCGCCTGTACGGATTTCCGAATATCCAGCTCGCCCGGAAGTTCCTTGACCAGCTTTCCGTTGTTGCCCAGATGGGTATATACGGTCTTTCCGGCGTAGTTGTTCTCCCATACCGGCTTGATTACCCGATTGGATGTCTGGGACTTATTGGCGCCGTCCGCCTTATTTTCGGTAAAATAAGTCAGACTGGTGCTTCTCGGTGTTCCGGCCGGGATGTAGTATTCACCCGTCTTGGTGTTTTTCTTCGCATAGCCTTCCAGGAGAAGATTGCTGTTGCCCGGAACCTTTACGGCATAGGTCTTCTTCACTGCATTTCCGGAAGCGTCTCTATCATAACACTGACGCTGGTAGTAGTACGTGGTATCGCCACTGGTATCGATGGAATCCTTTTCCGGATGGGTACATGCTTCATCCGTGTACAGCACCTTGTCTTCCTGGAAATAGTAGAAGTCGTTGGTGGATGCCGGCGTGAAGTTGGCATATGCGCCGATGCCTTCCGAATCCCGATTGGAAGACTTCTTGTCGTACTTGTTGGCATAGAACGCCACCTGACCGTCTTCGTTAGAATTTTCGGCAATATAAGCCTCCATCGCTTCATCCGGTCTCTCCAGCTTCTTCTCTGCCGCTGCCTTCAGGCTCACGTCATAGAAGAGTCGACATGGATAAGTGTCGTCGATGGTAATCTTATTATCCTTGGTAACTTCATAGTATCTCAGCGGAATCATGTTGGCCGGAATCTTTACGGTCACCTTGTCTCCCGTCGCCAGTGCGGTCGCCGCATCGGCTTTCTCTACGGTAATCTTGATATCTCTCAGATTTCCCGTCGGATATACGTGATTCGTGTCCGGGATCTCCTTTTCAAAGGTGTAGGTTACCTTGGTGGTGTTTCCTTCCTTGGTCTCAACCTTCTTTGTGTAGTGGTACAAGTTCTCTGCGTACAGCAGGGAATTCAAATCATCTACCTGCATGTAGTCCCCCAGCTGATCCACCAGAGTCACGTAGCCGCTCTGCGTCGGATCCGCACCTTCCACTTCCGTCGGAGACTGGGCCGCCGCGATGATTTCTTCCTGAATTTCATTGAAGATGTTATTCAGCTCCGAAGCCTGGGTTGCGGCCTTGTAGAAGGCGGTCTCGCTTCCGTCCGAATTCGTGGCACGGGTGCCCAGATTGTCGTACGCGGTCGCGTTCGGATAGTTGCTGGACATGCCGTGCATGTAGGTGTTGAACATCTCTTCCTCGGTCCAATCGCCCCAAAAACCGGAACCGCCGGTGGTGATGCTGGCATCCGCATCCTTGAACACGCCGATGGAGTACATTTTGGCGTCAGCCTTGATTTCCTTCGCCGTCTGAATTGCCGTATTGGCTACGCTTTCATTAAAACCAGTCCCGTGATTCGGCTCACCGTCTGTGAAGAAGATGACGATGCGCTTCACGTTCTTGCGGTTCGGATTGGCGGTCTCGTCGCTCTTGCTTTGGTTCACCAAAGTCTTCGCGTGATCCATGGCGTAATCCGCCGCAGTGGCACCTGCCGGTTTCAGCGCATTGACCGTGTTCTTCAGCTCCGCCTTGTTGTCGTTGGTGTATGTCTTGTATTTTCTCACAATTTGAGTGTAGTTGTAAGTATAGCCACTCTCTCGGTAGGTATCATTTCCCACCTTATTGGTCTTATCCCCGGCGAACTTCACCAGCGAAATCCGGCTGCGCAGGTTCTCGTTGGACCGCTCGCTGTTGGTCTTTGCCGTCTCGTCAATAAAAGAATTCACCGCCGTCTTCAGGGTGTTCATTTTATTGTCGTCATCCATACTTCCGGATACGTCCAGCACCATCACGATGTCCAGCGGAACGGTGGACTGTCCCATGATCTTCGCGGCGGAAGACAGCGCGGACAGACCTACCAGGAAGTCGGAATCCCCGTTCTTCTCCACGGTCTTCGTGCCGGAGTTATCCAGCTTCCCCATCACAATGTTGCCGGCAGATACGGACTTGTCCGTCCAAATCCTCCCGATATTCTTTGTGGTGTCATCAATTGCAATAGAATCGTGCCAGTGGCTGATGGTCACATCGTCTGCCACGGCACCGGTTGCCGCGGACACTGTTGTTCCGGACATCCCGAACAGGATGGTCACGGACAGCAAAAGCGTCACGATCCAGGCAACTCTTTTTCGCTTACGAAAATAGCCTATCATTTTTCCCCCTTCCTCATTCTCCCCTGCAACCCCCAGGGAAGGATGATGTCCGGCCGGCGTTCCGTGATATTGCGTACTTGCCGACCATTCATGCATTACATCTCCATGATTATTTATTTTATCATAACGGTACGGATGGAAAGGGTACTCGAAAGAGTACTTTTTTGCTTATTAAACCACAGATATATTATACATAACCACTTATTTATGCTCATTTCGGATACCTTCGGATTGGATGCGGTCCCCGCCGGCAGCCACCGCAAACAGTTGATATGTTTCCCGTTGAAAGATATAATATTTTATCGGGATGCCCGCCGGAACTCAGCTCCGCTTAAGGTATTCCGGGTATGATACGGAAAGGGATATAATATGGAAGACAAACGACGATGCCCCGGGGCCGCTTGGGTGCTGAGCCTCCTGTTCAGCCTGACGATGATGCTGTGCCTGCTGCTCACCGCTGCGGAAATTCTGCTCTATCGCACTCCGGGTTGGTTCGAAAAAGAATACGACAAATACATGGTGCTGGAGGATGTGCGAGGCGACATGTCCATGAAGTCCGCGCTGCAGATAACCGAAGAGATGATGGACTACCTCCTGGGAGAACGAAAAGACCTCACCGTAATGACCACCATCGACGGCAAGCAACAGGAATTCTTCTCCAATCGAGAAAAGGCTCACCTGAAGGATTGCCGAGCACTTTTTCTGGGCGGATTCCGTCTTCGAAATATCACGGCCCTCATCAGCATGGGAATTCTCGGGGTGCTTTGGTTCAGCCGAAAGCAGCATCCGAATCGGCTCCCGGATTTCATCGTACGGGTCCCAAAAATAACCGGCGTCCTGCTGGCGATTACCGGCCTTACCGCACTGATTGTTTCCGGAAGTTTCGACCGGTACTTCGTGATATTTCATCATTTGTTCTTTGATAACGACCTGTGGATTCTGGATCCGGCGGAAGATAATCTCATCAACTTGCTGCCGGAGGGTTTCTTCTCCGACACGGCGCTTCGAATCGGAGAGATATTTCTTCTGATGGAACTGGCGATGTGTGCAATCTTTGTTTGGATTGGCCGGAAACGGGTGACATATAAATAGAAGATATTTTTAGCGAAAATGTTTTTAGCGGAAAGGAAAAAAGCTTATGCGACTACTTCTTGCGGAAGACGAAAAATCTCTCTCCCGGGCGCTGACCCGGATTCTGGAGAGCAGCCATTACTCGGTGGATGCGGCATACAACGGGGAAGAAGCGTTGGATTTTCTGGACGTGAGCAGTTACGACGCCGTCATTCTGGATCTGATGATGCCGAAGGTGGACGGCCTGACGGTGCTGCGCACGCTGCGGGAGCGGAACGACCTGACGCCGGTGCTGATTCTCACCGCTCGCTCCGAGGTGGACGACAAGGTGCTGGGGCTGGACAGCGGCGCCAACGATTATCTGACGAAACCCTTCGAGCCGAAGGAGCTGCTGGCGCGGATTCGGGCCATTACCCGAGTTCAGACCAAGAATCCAAGCTCCGTGCTGCAGCTGGGGAACGTGACTCTGGACCGGACCAATTATGAGCTGGCCTGTGGGGAGAATTCCATTCGGCTGGCCAACAAGGAGTTTCAGCTGATGGAACTCCTCATGAGCAATCCGGGGCAGGTGCTGTCCACGGAGCAGATTTTCGAGCGGATTTGGGGGCTGGACAGCGATGCGGAGACCAGCATCATCTGGGTGTACATTTCCTATCTTCGTCGGAAGTTCAAGACTTTGGGGGCGAACGTGCTGATTAAGGCCACTCGAAACGTGGGGTATTCCCTGGTGGTGGAGGAAGAGGACTAATATGGTAAAAAAATTACGGCACCGATTCATCGCGGTGACCATCCTATCGGTATTCTCCACCATCGCACTGCTGACGATTATCATCAACGGCATCAGCTACCGAAACGTGGTAGACCGCGCGGACTGGACCCTTTCGATTCTGTCGGCCAATCACGGGACGTTTCCGGAAAGCTTGCTAATAAAAGGAAGACGCGATTCCGTGGAGGTTTCCGGCAGCGGCGATGTGGAAGAAAAATCCACCATCATCGTTCAGAAGAAGCGCCGCTTTTCTAAATTAAATCCGAAGGATGACACCAGCGACCGCAGCTATATTTTCCGAATTCAGCTGGACAACAAGGCCCGCACTTCCGCGCAGCCATTTGAAACCCGGTATTTTTCGGTGCTGACCAATTCTAACGGAACCCTGCGGGAAGTGGATTCCTCCCAGCTGTTGGCGGTAAATAAGGATGCACTGGAATCCATTCAGCGAAAGGCGGAACGGAAGCTTTCGAAGGACGGAAAATGTGCTTTTATTGAAGACTTCCGCTGCACCCGAGTGACGGAAAAGAGCGGAACCCGCTACATCTACCTGGATTGCTCCCGTTCCCTGGACAATTTCCGGGCCTTCCGAAACGTCAGCATTCTGGTGTGCCTCATCGGCGTCACCATCATTTCCGCACTGATCACCTTTTTCTCCGGAAAAATTCTCCGGCCGGTGGCGGAAAGCTACGAAAAACAGCAGCGGTTCATCACCGATGCGGGACATGAAATCCGCACGCCGCTGACCATCATCAACGCAGACGTATCCGTTCTGGAGATGGAACAGCCGGACGATGCGCCCAACGAATGGTTGGAGGATATCCGCCAGCAGACCCTGCGCCTGTCCACCCTCACCGAAGAGCTGGTGTACCTGACCCGCATGGAGGAGGTGCAGAAAACCTCCGTCAACATGAAGCGGCTGAATTTCTCGAAAATCGTTGGCGACGTGGCCCATTCTTTCGAATCCCGGGCCCTTGTTTCCGAGAAAAAATACAGCTACGATGTGGCGGACGACCTGTTCCTGCGGGGCGACGAAAGTGCCCTCCGCAAGCTGGTGAGCATCCTCTTGGACAACGCATTCAAATATTCTTCGGATTCCGGAGATATCCGGCTCAACTTCTACCGTCAGGGTAAAAACATTTTCCTCACGGTGAACAATTCCGTGGATGAGATTCAGAAGAAATCCATCCCGCACTTTTTCGACCGATTCTACCGGGCAGACAGCTCTCGGAACAGTGAAACCGGCGGGCACGGCATCGGTCTCTCCATCGCCCAGGCGGTGGTCCGAGCCCACGGCGGCAAAATTGCCGCCTACACACCGGACGGGAAGTCCCTCCGGATTACTGCCACATTTCCGGTGTAGAAAACAGTATAGAAAAGCCCCGGCGCTGCTCGCATTGCGAGCGGGGCCGGGGCTTTTTTTGTTGAGGGCCGGCGACTGGGCCGCCTTTTCTGAATTTCAGGCCCCGGGGGTTTGCTCCCCTTTCCTTTCTAGCCCTTATTCCTCCGTTCAGGGGAGCAAACTTTTTACTGCCCGGTGCCGGACGCTGGGTCCAGGGTTTGCTCCCCCTTCCTCGCTAGCCCTTATTCCTCCGTCCAAGGGAGCAAACTTTTTCCTGCCCGGCTCGCTGCGGCGCCCATTTTGGGCCGGTACCCGGGCTGGATTCAAAAAAAGGACCGGATCCCGGGGCGCACATTCACACCTCCCGGGTTCCGGTCCCTTCCTTATCTTACTTTACATTACCACAATTCTTCCCATTTGTTTTTTCCGATGCAGATAATACGGAATAATCATCATCAGTGCCAGCGACCAGGTCATCGGGTAACTGAGAATTACCGTCAGTACCTCATGGTATGCCGGAACAATCCAGGTCACCCACGGAATCCGCAGTCCCAGGATGCAACAGGTGGTGATGATGGTTGGAATTTTTACATCGCCCAGACCTCGCAATGCACCGTTGAAAATCTCCAGGATGACGGACAGAACGTACCACGGCATGAATTGATGCATCATGGTCACACCGATTTGAATGACATCTTCATCGGTCAGGAAAAGGCACAGAAGCGGGTGGGCACAGCTCATCAGCAGTATCACAATCGCCACCACCAGCAACGACGACTGCACCAATCCGACCCGCACGCTTTGGAATACTCGTTCCTTCTTTCCGGCACCGTAGTTCTGGCCCACGAACGTCGTGACGGTCACGCCGAAGGCATTTAGAATTGCCCAGACAATAACATCGGTTTTAAAGTATGCCGCCCAAGCCGCTACGATATCCTCTCCGAATCCGTTGATGCAGGCCTGAATCAGTATGTTCGAGATGCCGTAGGCCACCGACTGAATCGATCCCGGCGTGCCAAGCCGCATCTGATGTTTCAGAATTTTTCCGTTAAAGCCTTCCTTCAGGTCTCGAACCCGAAGGGACAGGCGGAACGGAATCCCTTCCATTTCCTTGTTCCGCACCAGCGCCCGCATTACCAGGAACGCACTGACGCCCTGAGAAATGACGGTTGCCAGCGCCGCACCGGCAACTTCTTTTTTCCATACCACCACGAACAGAATATCCAGGACGATGTTCAGCACGCAGCACACAATCAGATAATGGAACGGCCGCTTGGAATCGCCGATTGCCCGCAGGATGGAAGATCCCATATTGTACAGAATTACCGTGGACACGCCGCCGAAATAGATTACCATATACTGAACGGAATAGGTCATCAGGCTTTCCGGTGTCCGCATCATTGTCATCGCCCATCGGCTGAGGACCACGCCCGCCACCGTCGTCACGATGGACACCAGGATGCCGAATGCCGCCATGGTGTGCAGGGCCTCATGCAGTTTCTTCTCCTCCCGGGCCCCAAAATATTGGGACAAGGTCACGGATGCGCCGGCGAACATCGAGGTGAACACCATCGTCACGATGTATATAACGGTAGTGGCAGATCCGCCGATTGCCGCCAGTCCCGCTTTTCCCACGAACCGGCCCACAATCACCGCATCTGCCAAACTATAGATCTGCTGAAAAATAGTTCCGGCGACCAACGGCAGAAAGTACCGAAACATCGCCCGTCCAATACGCCCCTCCGTAATTGGATTCATCACTCCCAATTGCTCATTCATCACATTCTCCTACATAATAATTTCTCCACAGGATTATACTCCAATCGACCCCGATATGAAATGACTTTCCATTAGATTTTTTTATTTATGGACATGAAATATTTTCTGAAAATTTTGGCATCAAAAACATTTCTGTACGAGAAAAGCCGGCCCGTAAGCCGACCTTTCCAATTTCATATTTCGTATTTTCCGGCATCGCTACTCCGTATCTCCCAGCATAATCTTCAGGGAATCGTCCCCGAAGAAGGTGTTGGCGTTGTACAGGAACAGCACGTCTGTAACCTTTTCCGACTGAATCAGATCTTCCAGATTCTCAAAGTAGTATCGCGGATCCACCACCACGATTTCCCGGTAGTGCTGCGTCAAGAACGGAATAAAACTATTTGCATAGGAATCCTTAATCAGCAACAGGCGTTTCCCACCGGTCACCGGCGTTTCGATGGTATACATCGGATGGTTACTTCCACCGAACACCGTGTAGGCATCCTTCTTCTTCAAATTCTTCAGCTGATAGAATTCCGCCGTCTTCTTCTGCGTGTCCGTGTAGTAGATTACGGACTTGCGGTAATCCCGATTCGCCGGAAGATAGATCTTGATGGCGTCGTCCATCCCGTTCACGAAACCGCTCTTGGAATACAGCGTGCCCCGGAAATCATTCTTCACCACCTTCGGCGCAAAATCCTCCGGCTTGTCCCCGGTCAGGGCGCCGATGGAATTCCGATATGCTAGATACGCGCCGTCCGTCGTCCAGTGGTGGTCCGTCCGGTAGTACAGCTGCACGTCGTCTTTTGCTTTTATAAAAGCAGACCGAATGTCAATCGGAGTGATTCCGGACTTCTCCACAGAAGCGTAGAAGTCGTCTATCTGCTTATTCTGATCGGCCATCTGTACCGTGGTCGGCAGGTCCTCCGACAGGATGTTCCCGGCGTTGGGCGCCAGCAGAAAATGCATCTTCAATTTGGAATGGCTCTTGGCAAAACCCGCCAGTGCCGCTTCCGTCTCCTTGAGATTCTTCGGATCCGGAGTAGTGAGGTTTTCCATCAGATAATCGTTTTTTGCCCGGTAGACCCCGTTGTTCTCCAGAACCCCCACGGTTTTGTCCGCCGCCGCTTTCACCTGAATGAAGCGGTTGCGGCCCGGAATCTGGTCATTGGCATAATCGTCCATCTTGCTTTCAAACCGGCCATCCAAATACTCCGACACCCGAAAAGCGGGGAAGGTCTGAAGCGCCCGGTTCTCCGCAGCGGAGGTCTTCCGGTCCGGAATACAAATTCCCAAAAGCTGCAGTCCGAAGATTACCGCCAGGAAGCAGATTCCCAGTATTTTTGACATTTTTATTTTTCTGTCAACCATAATTTACCTTTCATACATTCTGTATCCGATGTGCCGAAGCACTTCGTTTTTCCCTAGAATCGGAAATACAGGAACGGATTGTAGGATCCGAACACCAGGTACGCGATGCTGAGAATGAGAATCAGCATCAGCAGAACGATGCCCTGCCACTCGTGTCCTTCCTTTTCCAGCCGCACCCGGAACCACTTCATCGGTGCCGGCGTGCTGAGACACATGCCCAGCGCCAGGAGAATTCCGTGGGTGCGCAGGAGATACAGGGTTTTCATGTTGGCGAATGCGTGGCCGGATACGCCCAGCATCACCGCAAAATATTTTTTCATGGCACCGAAATCCGTAATGCTGAAGAAGGTCCAGCCAATCATCACGATGACCAATGTGTACAGATGACGCACCCATCCCGGCCATTTCTCCATGTAGGGGTGCAGCACGTATTTCTCGATAATCAGGAGCACGCCGTAATAGGTGCCCCACAGCACGAAGTTCCAGCTGGCGCCGTGCCACAGTCCGGTGAGGGACCACACAATCAGCAGGTTCAGAATATGTCTCGGCACCGTAACCCGATTGCCGCCCAGCGGAATGTACACGTACTCCCGGAACCAGGTGCTCAGGGAAATGTGCCATCTTCTCCAGAACTCCGTGATGCTGTCGGAGATGTACGGATAGTTGAAGTTTTCGCTGAACTCAAAGCCGAACATCCGTCCCAGGCCGATGGCCATATCCGAATATCCGCTAAAGTCAAAATAAATCTGCAATGTATAGGCGCCGATTCCGATCCAGTAAGTCACCACGGAAACATCGCTGTCCGGCAGCGCACCGATGGCGGCGTACAGGGCGCCGAAATTGTTGGCCAGCAGGACTTTTTTGCCCAGACCGAAAATAAACCGCTTTGTGCCTTCCCCGAAATCGATCCAATCCGTGGAGCGAACGCTGAGCTGCTCCTCCACATCCCGGTACTTGACGATCGGGCCCGCAATGAGCTGCGGGAACAGAGACAGGTACAAGGTGAAGCGCAGAAAGCTCTTCTGCGGTCTCACGTTCTTCCGGTACACGTCGAAAATATAGGACAGCGCCTGGAAGGTGTAAAAAGAGATTCCGATCGGCAGGGACAGCGCCGTGTAATGGACGTGCAATCCCGTCAGGGAGTTGAAGGTATCCATCAGGAATCCGAAGTATTTAAAGAATCCCAGCACCAGCAGGTTCATGAACAAGGCAAAGAGCATGGACCCTTTGCCGGAACGTCCCTTTTCCTGAGCTTTGCCAATCTGCAGGGCGCTGTAGTAGTTCAGGAACGCGCTGTAGATCATCAATACGATGTACACCGGTTCGCCCCAGCTGTAGAACAACAGGCTGGCCGCCAGCAGCACCAGGTTTCGGGCTTCGATATTCTTTCGCGGCACCAGGTAGTAAATCGCCAGAGTCGCCGGAAGGAAATACAATAAGAAGAGGATACTACTGAACAGCATGTCGGAACACCTCCTCGTATTTTCCCGGGTTCTCGGCAACGCAGTAGAACAGGTAGTTTCCTTTTGTCTCAATCACCGCATTGGCCAATAACTTCATCTGGTTGGTTCCGTAGCCGTCGAAGGCCTTCTCCTGAGACTGTACCCGGTTCTCCGCGGCATCCTTCAGGCCGTCCAGATCCGCGGCACTGCGTACTTTTACCACCAGCACTTCATCCACACCCAGGGATTCCTTGCTCTTGTAATACAGATAGGAATCGTAGTTCTCGTAGTTGATGCCCATGAACTGCATCAGCTTCCGATTGTTGCACTCTTTCATTTTGCCGATATCCGTATTCTGCAGCATGACGCTTCGGATATCCGCCATATCCACATCCCGGGCGCTGGCGGAAGCGTATATTCCCCGCAGAAACAGGAACAGCACCAATATCAGTGCCAGTCGTACCAGCACCGGCGGGATTCGATTCAATTGTTTATCCATCGTTCCTCTCATCTATAGATTTGCCTTTTCTATCATTTTATCCATCCACATCGGATAGTACGCGCTGGCCGCATGAATTCCGTCTCCCGCATAGAGATCCTTATGCGTCGGCAAAATCCGGCTGGCATCCACGTAAGTATAGCCCTTATCGTCGCACATCTTCTGCAGGGCCTTGTTGAATTTCTTATAATTTCCCAAAGATTTCTTCTGCTTGATGGCCTTATTTGTCGGCGTAGAGATGCTGCAGATATAGATCTTCGTCTTCGGACTCTTCTTGTGCACTCCATCCAGCAGTTTCTCATACCGCTTGATAAAAGCTTTGGAATCGCCCCGATAGTTGATGGTGTCGTTCATTCCGAATGCAAAGAACGCCGCCTTCGGATAGGTGGCCGCCGCCTTCCGGAACAATTTTTCATCGTTGTTCAGGGAGCCCCCCACGGAACTGAATACCTGCTTCTTCGAAAGCCACTGATAGACACTTAAACCTTCGGTGAGAGAATCTCCCACCACCACGCAGTTCCGGAATCGCTCCATGTACCAAGCTCTCTTCCCACTGAGGGAGTCGCCGTTCTTCAGACTCGCATCCACCAGGGAAATGTCTTTCTCAATCTTGGCCACATCCCCCTTCTGTTCCCGGGCCACAATTTCCCGGTTGACCTCCACCTCATAGCGGGTGTACCCGTCGTAGGACCGGTTCCAATCAAAAAAATTAAACACGAAAATAAGCAGGAGTGCATACACTATGACTCCTGTCCATTGAGGTTTCCGCTTCTTTGGATCTTTTGCTATGATAATCTTCACTGTTGTCTTCTTTGTCGTCTCCATAACTGCTAATAATATACCGCAAAATGGCTCCACATTCAACCTTCCTCCGGTTTCAAAATTCAAAACATCCCCATTAAAAAAATGGGATAGTTACCGGTAACTATCCCACAAATATTCGTAACGAACCGTTTTTTAATACTTATTTGTTCGGATTGAACAGGTCCATCGCGCCGATTCGATCGAAGGCCTTGCCCAGCTCCTCGCAGCCGCAGGTACATGCGATTCGCAGGAAACCTTCGCCGCAGTCGCCGAATGCGTTGCCCGGAAGGGTCAGAACATGCGCTTCGTCCAGAATCTTTTCAGCCACTTCCATGGAAGTCAGGCCGGTATCCTTGATGTTGATGAAGAGGTAGAACGCACCCTTTGGCGGATACAGCACGTGCATGTTGTTCAGTGCATTAATTCTCTCCGCTGCGTAGAACACTCTCTTCTTGTATTCATCTACCATTGCCGGCTGGAAATCTTTATAGGTTCGATATGCAGCCAGTGCGGCTCTCTGAGTCGGTGCCGCTACCGTAAATGCAACGTTCACGTTCACGTCAGTCATCACCTTGATGAATTCCGCCGGAGCAATGATGTTGCCCACACGCCATCCGGTCATGGTGAAGTTCTTGGATACGGTGTTGATGATAATCGTGCGCTTTCTCATACCCGGCAGGGATGCGAACGGCACGAACGGGTTCTGGTAGCTGAATGCGGTGTAAATATCATCGCATACCACCAGCAGGTCGTACTTCTCCGCAATTGCTGCAATCTTCTCCATGGTTTCCACGGTGAGGCAGCTGCCGGTCGGATTGCTCGGTGTGTTCAGAACGATAGCCTTGGTTCTCTCGGTAATCAGGGACTCCAGTCTCTCCACGTTAACCTGGAAATCCTCTTCCTCGTAAGTCGGAAGCTCTACCGGGATACCTCTCGACATCTCCACCTGCTTCGGATACGGTGTGAAGTACGGTGCCTGAAGAATCACTTCGTCTCCGTCATCCAGAATCGTTTCCATTACCAGATGCATTGCCAGCGTTCCGGCTGCCGTAATGATGATTTCATCATCCGTTACATCCATATCGTATTCGTCTTTATAGAACTTGCAAATTTCCGCTCTCAGCTCCGGATCGCCCCGGAACTCCGTGTACTTGGTGTGGCCTGCCAGAGTATCCTTGTAGGCCTGCTCGATTACGCCCTTGTCGGTCAGCAGGTCCGGATCGCCCAGGCTCAGGTTAATCACGTCGTCATACTGTTTTGCCTTTGCATTTACTGCGCCCATCGGGGACGAGCTGTCTTTCCAATAGCGTTTTGCAATGTACTTGTTTTTCATCTCCATTCCTTCCTTACAGTTCCGATGTTAAAAAAATTTAGCTTATACAATAAACCAACCATGGTATTTATTGTATAAGCTAACAATATTTCTGTCAAGTCTTCCGGCCGGTCCTTTTTTTAACAATCCGAAAGGCATTCTTTATTTTTTCTCTCCCAAAAAGAGATTAATACCGTTCGCCGTGTTCCGATACCAGCTGGCCCTTCAAACGTTTGAAGATAATCACGATATACTTGTTGAAGATGTCCACCACGATGAAGCCCAGAGCAATGCCCACGCAAGTGAGTACCAGCGTCACCGCCTCTTCCTTGGCTACCTTATAATTCTCCAGTACCAGATAGTACATCATGTAGTACAGATTCGGTCCCGGAACCAGCGGGAATACGCAGACACACAGGAAAATCGTTGCCGGCGCTCGGTTCACCCTGGCCATAATCTGGGCGAAGATGGCCACAAAGATGGCGCCGAACAATGTCGCCTGGAAGTTGCTGTTGGTCATTTCAAAACATACATAATATACCGCCCAGGTAAAGAACGCTCCGATTCCGGAGTACAGCACCTGAATGCCTTTTACGTTAAACCAATATGCGAATCCTACGCAAGCGATTGTGCAGGATATCAGCTGCGTTGTAAAACTCGAAGCAAGTACCAACATCTTACAGCACTCCTTTCAGAAGCAGAATCGGCAATGCGATTCCCAAAGCAATACCGGTCGCGCCCAGCACGGAATTCCAAATATTCACAATGCCGGACAGGGTATCCCTGTGCAGCAGGTCCCGGATACCGTTGGTGAATCCGATTCCGGAAATCAGCAGCATCACCACACCGATGGTGATATAGTTCACGTGGTCGCCCAGTCCAAATGTCACTGCCAGGATGATAAAGGTTTCCACGACGCAGGCGATAATCGCGTTGAAAATCAGCGGGTTGTGCTCGTATTTCCCCAGCACTTCGCCCAGTGCCACGATAATCAGGGATGCCAGTACGGCCACGATGGTGTCCATAAAATTAGTATTGAAGAAGACGGCGAATCCGGCACCGCCCATGACACCGGCTATATAGTGCTGCCACCTCGGCTGTTCCGGACGATTCATTACCTCCTGAAGCTTCGCCTGAAGTTCCGGTGCATCCGGTTTGTTTTTACAAATGAAACGGGACAGATTGTTCAGATAATCCAGACGGTCGAAATTCATCTCGCCCCCCGGGACGTGACGGATCTGCGTCAGCGTTTCCCCGTTCGGGGTCTCCACCGTCGCCTGTATGTTGGACGAAATCACCCAACAATTTCTTTTTTTGAAGCCATACGCATCGCACAGCCGATACAAGCTGTCCTCCACACGGCCAATCTCTGCACCGCTGTTAATCATTGCCTCCCCGAGATCGAGGATTCCCTTCAGCACCTTCGTGTAATCCATTTCCTTCCCTCAATTTTTTACCAAAAAATAAAATGCTGTACCACCCGAGTCCGGATATGGAGTCCGGATAGCACAGCCATTACATTATCACATTGAAACCTTGCTTTCAATAGATTTTCATGTTAATCTTTTGATTTATGTTCAAAATTCTTTTGCGTATTTTGAAAACTTTTCACAGCCCTTTTACATCAAGTTAATCGCCCGCATAAATGCCGGAATCAGCTGCTTCTTTCGGGACAGAACCCCTTCCAAATAATAGCTTCCGTCGCTCTTCGGCGCATCCTTAAAGGCGATGTCCGCCAGCTCCTCTGCCCGGTCACCGGCGTACAGCATTTCCGACGAGGAGTTCCGAATATCCGTCAGCAGGAAGAAGACCATGGACACGCCGTTCTTTCCGCACTCGTGGCGAAGCAGCGGCTGAATCCGCTTCTTGATTTCCTGAAGCTCGTCCGCACTCATGGAACTGATCTGACCCACGCCGAAGCTGGTGTTTCCGAAGGTGAACTTCTTGTAATCCTGATAGAAGATTTCCTCTTCCGACTTGTTGCCCAGATCCGAGCCCGCTTCGAACATTTCCGTGGCAAAATCTTCAATATCGATGTCCGCCAGCAGCGCCAACGCACCTGCGGCCATCTTGTCCTTCAGCGTGCAGGTCGGAGATCGGAACATCAGCGTGTCCGAAATTACCGCCGCGCACAGCAGTCCGGCAATGGATGGTCCAATCTCAATTCCCTTCTCCACGAACATCTCGTACAGAATCGTCGCCGTACAGCCCACCGGCTGATTGACGAAGTAGATTGGCTGCAGGGTCTGCAGGGTGCCCAGGCGGTGATGGTCCACAATTTCCAGAATCTCCGCCTCGTTGATGTTGTCCACGGCCTGAGATGTCTCGTTGTGATCCACCAAAATCACTCGCTTCTTCTGGATTCCCAGCAGGTTCCGGCGGGAGATGGTTCCCACGTAACAGTCGTTGGAATCCACCACCGGAAAAGCTCTGTGGCGGGTGGACGCCATGGCCGCCCGCACCTTGTCCGTATAGTCGTCCATCCGGAACGTCATGATGTCTTCTTTCAGCATGAAAGATTCCAGAGGCACGCTTTTGTGGATTTCTATGCAAACCGCAAAAGTATCCAGCGATGTCTCGATGATGACCGCCTTTTCTGCCCGGGCCTTCGCGATAACTTCTTCGCTGGCCTTGGCTCCCAGGCAGAGAATCAGTACTTTCGCCCCCTTCTCCAGGGCGCCGATCTGGTTTTCCACCCGGTCCACCATGAGCATCAAATCTCCCGGCTCGATGTGCTCCTGCATGCGCTCCACCATGGCCGCACCCACCAATACCTTACCTTCTTCAAAGCGGTCGTCGCCATCGCCCACCACGATGGTGCCCTTCACGGTATCCGCAATATCCCGGTACCGCGGCTTCATGCGAGACAGGAACTGACTGTCCTCTGACTCCATAAAGGTCTGAGCGATGTCTCCCTTGGTGATTAGTCCGATGACCCGATCCTCTTCCGTCACCGCAAGTGTCACCGCATCCGTCTGTGCCATGAAATCCCATGCCTGCTTGATGGTCATATCCTTGGACGCCCCGGGCGTGCGGCGAATTTCCATGTCGCATACCTGAGCACCGATGTCGCCCAAGTAATTCGGAACCTTCATGTTGAAGCGGTCCAGTACGTACATGGTCTCCTGACTGATTTCTCCCGCCCGCATCGGAACGTAGTAATGACTGTGGGTGGTCATGTTTTTCAAATGTGCATATGCGATAGCGGAGCAGATGGAATCCGTATCCGGATTCTTATGTCCAATTACGATGATATTTCGTTCCTGCTGCATACTGCTCTCTCTTCCCTTTCTTCTCCTGCCGTCCTCGGCCTTACTTCATGCGAATGCTCTTGATCTTCTGATCTTCCAGCGGCTTGTCCATCCACGGATCCCGCTTGGTGTTCACGATGGCATCCGCTACTTCCATGCCCTTGGTAATCTTTCCGAATGCGGCATAATCCCCGTCCAGATGCGGTGCATCCGCTACCATGATGAAGAACTGGGATCCGCCGGAATTCGGATCCATCGCTCTTGCCATGGAGAGAACGCCTCGAGTGTGCTTCAGGTCGTTCTTAAACCCGTTGGAGTTGAACTCTCCCGGAATGGTATATCCCGGGCCGCCCATACCGTTTCCGTTCGGGCATCCGCCCTGAATCATGAATCCCGGAATGACACGATGGAAAATCAGTCCGTCGTAGAACTTCTTTTCAATCAGGGATTCGAAGTTCTCCACCGTCTTCGGTGCGATGTCTTCGTACAGTTCCCCTTCCATTACGCCGCCGTTTTCCATTTCAATGATAAATTCTTTCATATCTGCTTCTCCTTATTGGTATATTCAATGATAGATAATTCTACAACATTATTCCCATTCTGTGAAGTCTTACGGGCAATTCGATTTGATGGAGTTTTCCGTTCGCTCTCGCCGGGAACTTTCGCGGGGCCGATTTTATTTTATAAGATTTTTCTATTTGAAAAAACGGGATTTGGTGATACTATTTACTTGTATATTTATGTTTAATAATAGGAGGAATTCATTATGAGATTAGATGCTGCAGGCAAAGCATGCCCAATTCCTGTAATCATGGCGAAGAAAGAGCTGGACAACGGCACTCAGGATCTGTCCATTCTGGTAGATGGTCAGACTCAGATTGACAACCTGTCCCGCCTGGGAAAGACATATGGAAGAGAAATCACCGTTACACCGGAAGGAGAGAAGCTCGTTGCTACATTTGCGGATGGCGACGGCAATATTCCGGAATCCGCTCACGGCTTTGACGAAGGAAGCTACGCGGTATTCTTCAACAAGGAAGGTCTGGGAAACGGCGATGCCGAACTGGGAATGAACCTGGCAAAGATGGCCATCTTCACCCTGTCCGAGAGCGAAAACATCCCGACCTATGTGCTCTTCATGAACGGCGGCGTAAAGCTGACCACCGGCGTAGAGCCTCAGATTATTGAGAACCTGAACACCCTGATTGAGAAGGGAACCAAGGTTCTGGTATGCGGCACCTGCCTGAACTTCTTCGGAATCAAGGAAGACTGCAAGGTTGGAACCGTCAGCAACATGTATGACATCCTGGGTGCAATGCAGGAAGTTTCCAAGGTTATCACTCTGTAGGAGAGGGTGGTGTTCATGACGGATACTTTTTACCTGTACACTTTCGAATCCACTCACGGGGCCATTTCCACCGAGAAGCTGCTGAAGCCGGTGGGCTGCACCATCATGCCGGTGCCTCGGCACATCTCCACCAGCTGCGGAATCGCCGTTCGGGTGGAGCCGGAGAAATTCGACGAATCAAAAAAGGTATTCCTGGAGGGGACGGAGTTGGTCCCGGAGGAATACCATGTCTATCGGATTGAGGAGGATAAGTCCATCAAGCGATTCGATTACGAACCGGTTACCCTTTAGAGGTAACCGGTTTCTTTTTTCTCTACCGCAATTTTCTCATCTCGGACGACGTATTCGCCATCGATGCAGTCCACAATCATTAAATCGCAGTTATGCACATCCTCATCCCAGAAATTTTTCAGCTCCTTGTGCCGAAAATAGAGGAGCATGGCGTGAATGGCCGTTCCGTGGGACGCCACCAGCACATTTCCCTGTTCCCGAGCCTTCAGTTCTTCCAAAAAGTCCGTTATCCGCTGAATCAGATGTTGAAAAGTCTCCCCTCTCCCCGCCGGCAGAAATTCATCCGGTGCGGAAAAGAATTTCTGCGACTCTCCGGGAAGCTCCCGGTAGGCATAGCCTTCCAGCTCGCCGAAATCAAATTCCTCGATTCGATCATCCACGTGAAACGTGTCTCGGCTCTGTCCGGTAACGATTTCGCAGGTATCCAGCGCCCTTCTCAGCGGGCTGCAATAGATTGCATCGAAACGAAGGTTTTTCTCCCGAACCACCTTTGCCAAATCCTCTGCCTGTTCAATACCGGTGGCGTTCAGGTCCACATCCATGTGCCCTTGCACCTTCCGGGCCAGGTTCAGATCCGTTTGTCCATGTCGTAATATAAATAATCTCACTGTTTTCTCCCATCTGTGATACGTATTTTTAAACTGTTATACAGAATACCACAGATGTTTCCGCAGGGTCAACTTTCCGGGTTTCGGCGATGTGCCATTACCAGAAGTCCGCTGCAGCTAAGGATTAGCAGCACCATGGCCACCGCAAAACCATCGTCGCCGGTTTCCGGGGTATCGATTCTTCGAACTTTATTTACCTTTCCTTTGGTTTTCCGGCTCTTCGTATCTCGGCCCTTGGCGGCCCGGCTTTCCCCGTCCGGATTATCGGGGCCCCGGCTTTCCTCGCAGCCGTCTTGGATTTTCTTCCGCGTTCCGTCTTTGACGGAAATGACCTCGTTCTTGTCCAGATCCAGAATTGTATCGTTGGCGGATTCATCCACCGTTGCACCGTCCTCATCCTCCGGATTGTTTTCCTCCGTCTCAAAATCCCGAGGCTCATCGGAAGTCTCCCCTCCGCTGATTACGTTTTCTGCTGTGTCTTCCGGTTTCGATTCTGATACGTCCGGATTCGTTTCCGGTGTATCCGGCGAATCCGTCGACTCTGCCGGTCCGCCGTCTTCCGTTTCGCTCACCTCCTCTTCCTCTTCGTATTCCGGGGTGATTTCTTCAAATTCCACCTCGGAAGTTTCGCCCGAATGGTTTATTTCTTCGTCTGCTTTTACTGCGGACATCGGCTTCGACTTTGCTTTTGCTTTTTTTGGTTTTTTTGCCGGGGCAGCCTTTAAATTTCGAATGCGAATCACCGTGGCGATTTTTCCGTCATATCGGGCCGCCCGTACCTTCGCTTTGGTTTTACCAGCTTTAAAATACCACTTTCCGTTCTTCTTCACACCTCCGTCTCGGCCGGCGGAGTACCACAAAGTCCGGCCTTTGGCATCCCTTCCGGCGTACACCGCCGTATGGATATGGCTGTCCCAGCCGCAAATATCTCCTTTCTTGAGGCCCGCATGCTTCGCTTTTTTGTGGGGATGAAGTATCTTCAGCTTGTTGTTTTTCGTAATGCAGGTTTTCCGCTTTCCTCGAATGGCACCTCCTTTGTCAATCCAGAAAACCTGCCCCTTCTTGATAATTCCCGCATCCTGGAGTGCCCAGGATACGTAGATAGCACAGTTGGTCACGCGCCGCGTCTCTTTGCTTTTCCGGTAAAATCCCTTCCCTCCGTTTACGCTGTAGTGAAATCCGTCCTTCTCCAGATTCTCAGCTACCCGGTCCAGGGAATGCTTCCAATCCTCGTATGTATAGGCTGATGGGGACGAGGTGGCCGCTTCCGCCGGGAACGCGGTTCCCAGCCAAGACAACATGAGAAACAAAAGGATCAAGAATCCCAGGAATCTGAGGAATCCGGATAACTCCGGATTCCTGCCGGCAATCCGAACACGGATTGTTCTTTTCATATTGCATCTCCTTTCATATTATTTCCGGTATTGCAGCGCTGATTCCTTTCCGGTGAAAGTATTATGCCACAGAAAAAATTCCCCTTCAGTACACTTTTATTATCATGCGGAAGTTTATAAACTTCCGTATGAGCGGGCGTGGCGCGGGGCGGAGCGGGGCCGG
>OLOA01000300.1_pt1 | contig 54597 bp, 44 predicted proteins | sample 1672201 | NCBI WGS metagenome assembly OLOA01 (sample SAMEA3136658, study PRJEB25190) | human gut metagenome
AAGACTTTCGTTGGGATTTACGGTTTCGGGTTGCGCCTGATCTCTGGGAAACATTGGGGAACTTGTGTGAAATGAAGATTTTGAATGTTTGATGGGAAGCCCAGCTTTGCTGGGATGTTGATACGTTCTGGGGATAGAAATGTAGAGGTTAGTCGATACACTTCCGGCGCGCCTTTTCCTCCCCTCGCGCGCCACGTCGGACTTCAGCTATGTACTGTATTTTAAATACAGACGTCCAATTTTTTGACATCTGTTTTTTTTGGTAAGACAATCTAGCGATTCGCGCATACCGATTGTCTTATTATATATTTTGATTTTCGTAGTTCAAAATGCAGCATTTTTTACATGATAGCTGAAAAATACTATCACGCTTCGCATCTTTCTTAATGACGCGCAGATAATATCTGTGTCTATTTTATTTAGACACAAATATCAGCAACTGTTACCAGCTGCCAGACTTCATAAATTTGTCAGATTTAAAGGGTTGAGGTCTTGTGTAAGATACCCTGTGGAACCACCACTTGTCTGTCTCCCCATACAAGGACAGGTCTTTCGCCCTTCATGATGTCGCTTTGGCGTTAAAGTGAATGGATTGTTTACTATTATTAAGACAAATGATCTCAAAGACCGTCCATCATGTTGAAACGATATGTTCTCTTGACTTACGTATTACTGGCCGTGCTCCTGACATAGTAAACCTTAGCCAAAAGCCGTGCCATCCGTAAGTCGCCCTATCTCTAGGGCATTTGTGACGATACCCGTGCAGCCTCCAACGCCGATTCCTCGCATCCTTTCGGTGTGGTGAATTCACCGCCGGATCACGAAAGGTTGTTTTAACGCCATAGTTACATATAAAGTTTGAAATTCCTACGATTTGACACCATTCTCAAACAAACAGTATACTGGATCTACTTAGTATCCCGCCCGCATGTCATTCCACTACGACAAAACGCATGCATGATCGTTCCTCTCAAGGCGTGGCGGTTCCCATTTATAACCTATTTGTTCCTACAACTTCCTGTAAAATCAAACCTATTTTTCGCTCAGGTTAATATCCTGAATATGCAAAAATTATAGATATTATAAATGTCTATAGACCAATATATAGTCTGGGGCTGTCCAGACTGTATTTTAGAGATATTGGTCATCTAATTGTACTAAGAGTCTCCGCAAAAACAATCATTTCAGTAAAATACACTCTTTTTCTGAAAGCGTTCTGAAAAAGTCTGGCAAGGCTAATTCTTCTTTCTTTCAGATGGACGTATGCACTACCGCCCTGACAAAATAAATATGGAAGATTCATCTCCCGAAGGACACTGCAGGAATCGGACCTGCATCCAGACACGCAAAATATGAATCTGGGAACACCTACTGTTGTGTCTGTTTTTCTTTTTGCTCTCGAATTTTCTGTCGAAGTTCCTGAGCTTCTTTTTGCATTTCCTCAATACGAAATCCAAGCTCATCCGCCTCATTAATATGCCCGCCGATTGCCTTGAGTCTACATTGCTCCCATTTGGTCTGTTTAATGGAATCGGTGAGCATGTCCAGTTTCTCTTTGTTTGTATAATGAGCTTTTGTAATTTTTTCGGAATATAGCTTCGGTTTCCTGTATTTCCGTCCAATTTGTCTTCCTTTCGGTAAAGGTCTTACGCGGAAAACTGCCATTTTCTTACCTTCTTTCTTTCACCCTTTTCATAAAAAATATGAAAGTTTTCCAAATAAGCAGGACGCTATCCGTGCGACATCGCATTTTGTGCATTCTTATATTCCAAAATAGGAATTCCGGTAAATATTGTGTCTTCTGTAATAATACATTTGCTGATGTTATCCATCGATGGTGCATCAAACATGATGTCCTGCATCGCGTTCTCGATCACCCGGCGAAGTCCTCTGGCACCTACTTTTTTCTCAATAGCAATTTTCACAACCCTGTCTAGTGCCTCTTTTGTAAATTCTAATTCAATTCCGTCATAAGCAAATAATTCCTTATACTGGTTTACAATACAGTTTTGTGGCTCTGTCAAAATCTTTAACAGATCATCTTCCGTCAGCGGATTGAGATTAACAACAACTGGAAGTCGTCCAAGAAGCTCCGGAATAATTCCAGCCAGCTGCATATCCGGTGTGAATTCTTCTTCGATGGTCTCTTTAACAAATCCTACTGTTTTCATAGATTTCTTCTTTTCAAATTCTGCAAATGAACCTCCACAAATGAATAAAATATTTTTTGTATTCATTCGGATTGTAGTTTGCGCTCCGGGGATCTTCAACGGAAGTTCCACAACAGAGCCTTCGATAAGTTTTAAAAGAGCTTGCTGAACCCCGGTCTTTAAATCATGTGCATTTGTCCCATTCGATTCTTTCGTTGCAATCTTATCAAATTCATCGATATAAATTATTCCTTTTTCAGCTCTTGCAATATCATTATTTGCAGCTGCCAGGAGCTGTGTTAAAATAGATTCAACATCTCTGCCAACATAACCAGTTTCTGAATAGTCCGTTGCATCAACAATAGTAAATGGGACATTCATTTTCTTTGCAAGGGTTTTAGCGAGGAGTGTCTTTCCGCATCCTGTAGGGCCAAGCATCAAAATGTTACTTTTTTCAATAGAGGAATCAATCGTGCTGATACGCTTATAATGATTATAAAGGGCAACAGACAGCGCTTTTTTTGCCACATCCTGTCCGATTACATACTGATCAAGGAAGGATTTTACTTCTGATGGTTTTATGTTATTTACGGAATTGTTACCATTTAAGATTTTTTCCAATTCTTTATCTTTTTCAATTTTTTTGATCCTGTTATCATACTTTTCCAGTAATTTTCTTGCATACTCATCTTCAGGAGAATCCTTGACCTTCATTTTCAGGCCTGAATATAAAGTTCCAATACAATCTCCACATACATAAACATTTTTTTCCTCATTTCGATAAAAACAAATTTTCTTTTTTCCACAAACTGTGCATTCATGAATAATAGCTGCCATAATAATACCTCCAATATATAAGTAAAGTGTACAAACACCATATTTAGTATTTTTCATATCCACATTATACTTCTGATACAATATATTCATTTTTTTCAGAAGAAAAAGAAGAATCCCTTATTAGGATCCTTCTTTTTTAGAGTGAATCGACTCTTCTTCAATAAAATGGCTAGTAAAATCATAAACATCTGTACATTTTCTTTCCAATTTTAGCAATCCGAAGAATAAAGTAACGTCCGCCGCTAATCGTATAAAAAACGAACCCGTTTCATAATAACCGAACTCATATCCTCCGAATACGCTCGGTATTAATGCAAACCCTACAAATACAATTAACGCTCGCAATGCATTAACCGCTATCTTGTAACGTCGATGTCTAATCTCCATGTCAATTCCTCCCATTCTATTTTTTCATCATAAAATATGAAAGAATAGCCAAAATAAAAAAAGATGCCTCTAAGAGACATCCTTTTCTTTATCCTTTAATTTTTTGGTTTCTCCCCATGCTTTTGCAAGGTCGGTCATATTGTTGACATGGTATTTCCAGGCATATTTTTTTAATACCTGTTCTTCCAGATTGATAAGATCCAGTCGCTCAAATAATTTCTTCGCTGAAGTGGTAGATTTATGAGACCAGGATTTTGCAATCACATCCCAATAGATATCTCCATATTCTCCAACCGGAAGATTTAACTTGATCCGTATTTGAGATTTTTTCTGAGGATTAATGCAATATGCGGCCCAGTTTAATCTTGTCTGGATACGGTTATCCGAATCATCTTTCCATGATTTATAAAGGCCTACAAAGTGTGCCATACACTTTGCTGTTGCACGTACATCATCTATTGCTGTATGATATTGAATACCAGTTTCATTTGGGAAAAGATATTCTGTTATTGTCTGAAGCTTATAATTTTCAATTTCTGCCTTATCAATATGGTCTCTTGCCATTTCAAGAATGTCGATGCACTCTCTTACATGATAATGAATTCCGGTACGGTCTGACATTTGTTCCAACATTCTAAGATCGAAAGCGCAATTGTAAGCTCCCCAGAAATCCGCGGATTCAAGGAAAGTGAAAATGGCAGGTGCCTCAATTGTTTCATTTTTCGCACGTTCGAGGATATCATCCGTAATACCGGTAATTTCTATTATCCTTTCTGACAATGTCTCTTCCGGATTAATGAACAAATCCATCTTTCCTGTTTCCTTTAGACCTTTTGTCGTAATCAGAAATCGGACCGCTCCAAACTCAATGATCTTCGCATTTTTTCCCAGTCCTGTCGTTTCGGTATCAAAAATGATGATGCTGCATCCTGGTTTAAAAATTTTACTGAAATATTCTTGATTTCTTTTAATGTTCCGAAACATATATTACTCCTCCTCAAAATCGGCTAACATATTATGCATTAAACTTGTATAATATCTTCCACTTCTATATTTCAATTTCTCAGGAGTAACAGAATCGTAGCAATTTATAAAGTCTTCAAGTAATTCCGCCCCATTCGTTAAAGAAGAATCCAATGTAACTTTTGCCATTCGTTTTTGTCCTATGATCTTCAAGATGCCAAGAGAATATTCGTTTTTGATTGTTCCGGTTAAAGAAGCAAGGTGGCGATACTCAGTATCAAATACTTCGAAGGAGTCCATCATTCCTTCAAACAAATTTTTTACTTCACTTTCTTTAAACTCTCCTCTATGGCTAATTGAATTTTTCTTTAGAAACATTCTGGCATTTCCTAACCTGACATAAGAATGAACTGTCATTGCCTGTCCAGCAAGGTCCCCTGTTGATATCATAAATCCTTTTGTATAAGGCAAATGATTCTCATTTTCCAATTTTACATAAAGGACACTTTCAACGTCGGAAACTTTCCACTCTTCTGTTTGATACACACCATATCCTGCAATTTCGCTAAGAATTGCAGTAAAAAACTTTTCTTGTGAAATGTGTGCATACTTTTTACCAATGATACTCATAACAGGAAATACCCTTTTTGATCTGCTTCTATAAAGGACCTTTAACATAGTCTTTGTTGATAACTTTTCAGCGAGCAAAAGAGCAGATCCGAGTGGGTGATCATCAACCTGTTTAAAAGCGGAAGCACAATCCAAAAGTGTACCGACATTTGACATGGCGACTTTCTGGATAGGAAACAAATTTTCATTTGTATCCATAAATGCAAGTTTTGTTTCCATCATTGCATCGAATTCATCTTCCGTAAGTTCCAGCTCGATAACATCAAAAGAAGCTTTTCCGTCATCTGAAATATCATAAGGATAATATGGGTCTATTTTAACCCATTTGCTTACAATTTTATTGTACCGTTTCTGCAAATCTGTTCGTAAATGACATAATACATAACTTGTCATTTCTGAATCGAACATTATAGATTCTTTATCCAGCTGTTTTTGCACTTCTTTGAATGAACCGAATCGCTGCCCACTCTTAAAGCAAGTCGGTAACGGCCTGTTTTTTCTTGGTGCTTTAACGATCCAAGAATTTAATGTTCCTTGACGGTATGATGCTTCAAGAATAACAGACTGCTTGTTGTTAACTAATGGACAAATAGTCGTTTTTCCATCAATTTTTTTGATACACGACATTAAATCATCTAAATTCTTTCCATGATTTACTACCATAATATTTTCCTCCTATTGCAAAATAGGAGAAACCATTATTGATTCCTCCTATTGTTTTATGATTCATTTTCATTATGGCAGAATTTTAAAAAGCAAATTATCCCTGCAAAATTGCCGCAAGATTTAAACGATTTTCAATTTCTCGTTTTTTTGCAATTTCTTCATCTGTAATATAATTATTGAGGTATTCTATTGAATACGGTATGAATTCTGTAACTATGTCATGGTAAGTGTACGGCTCTCCACAAGCATCACATACCATCTTTGCTTCAACATCACGGTATTGCACAAATCCATCAACAAGAACAAGCGAACCCTGTTCTCCATCCTGTGGCATTTTTAGATGAGAATAATCATATTCTGCCTGCTGTCCATATGAGTATACCCATGGATAGTCGGCTGTAATCTCGCTTTGTGTTTTAATATAATATTTTCTATCCACTCCGAGACGATATCTACAGCATGGGTGTTTTGCATCACCAATCATTTCTGGCCGACTTACAACAGTGCCGACAATAAGAACCTGATTAGATGTTTCTTTAAAATGTTTTTCCAAAATACGCAAAGGCAATTGAGGATCATGTTCATAAGCTTCTCTCATTGCATTTAATTTCACTAATGAAATTGGGTAAATAAAAGTTGACGATCCCCTATATTTGATGTTTTGTTGTCCACATCCCGGACAATTTGACTTTTTATTTACGGTAAGAATATTAAAAACGCCTTTTATATCTATCAGATCAAATTGCTGTAATTTTTTTATTCTCGGCATAAGCTCGATTCCATCATAATAGATCATAACGTCTTGATATTGTTGCCCGTTATAAATGTCAACATCCCGGTGTGTAGTCCGAATACGAAAAATCGCTTTTTCAGCACCCTCTTGCCCTTCGTTAATAATCTTCGGATGGGCTAAAAGGAATCCTACCATTCTAACTTGATTATGAGTTGCCATTAAAATACTCCTTTCTACTTTATTGTAAATATGGGATTTCAGAAAAACGTTTCCGGAATGTACATTTTTTGGAACCAGGTTCCAAAAATAAGCAAAAAATATACCAGCAGTATAACTGCTGGTATACATTTATCGTTCGTCTTCATATTCAGGGTTCGAATATGCTTGTTCTTGCTGGTCCATAAAAGCTTCCATTTCTGCAATTTCATTTTCCTTAATGCCTGCATACTCCTGTTCGGTGAATCCACTTTCCAGATGAGCGATCATATCCTGTTCATCTTCTGATAAGTTTTCAATAGTAGGTGCAAAGTCGTCATCATAGGCATACATTGGTTGTTGTCCTTCCAAAATATCTTCCTTATTTGCTTCTTCAACCGTTTCTTTCACATCTTTTCCACTGACTACAATAGGCATATCAAAATAAGTACCCTTCGTCTGAGTTTCATGTGTATTTTCTCTTGTATAGTCTTCATCAATATATTGATTTTCTTTTATGATTGTTTTTCCTTCTTCAACAGAGCGAATCAGTCGTTCTAACTGCTCTCCATACATTTGTTGTGAATTCACATACTGATTAAGAACAACATCATTAAATTCTTTTCCTTCTTGAGGAGAGTATAACTTAAAACGAACTCCGTTTTCATCATGTTCTACAAAGAAATGGGCTTTTCCATCAGGTTCAGGAATTCCAGTAAACGTATTTAAGATCTGATTTTTTTCATTTCTTACTGGTTGCATGTCAGGATTACAAACAACTGCTGCTGTATAGACTAAAGCATCTACATTATATGTTTTTTCGCCAGTCGCTGGATGCAAATCATTTGCCTTTATCTTATACGCAAGCTTTTGCACATCCGCTTCTGTTTCAAATGTATAACTGCCAAGATCTTTTCCATTTGCTTCTACCTGAACAACCCCATCAGTTCCCCTGTTAAACGTAATGCGATCTGTTGTACCAATCTGTATTGGATAAACAAATTCTGCTGCTTTATTCAACGGTCCCATCAATTTTTCCTGATAACTTGCAAAACTGTGTTCCGTCAATTCAGATACAGGCATAGACGCAACGGCTACTCCATTATATTCGATGTCTACCATATCTTTATATTCGCTGCTCGTTTTGATTGAAAGGTCAGCTGCTCCATTTTTAGTCTCAATTGTAGCAAAGCTGAGTTCCAATTGTTCCCCATTAATAAGAGAATTTTCTACATCTTCTTTATTAGCTAGATATTGTACAGTTGCCACTGCTGTCACTGCTTTCATGGTACTTAAAAGTTTAATTTCATCTTCTTTTCCAGGATCAGTTTTGTGATATGAAAAAATAGCCGCTGCTAAAGAATTCGCATTCTTATTCAGGAGATCATCCTTCGACATGGCACAAAATGTTTTTTGCAGGTTCAAGTTTCCTTTATGTTCTGTTTTAAATAACAGGATATGGTCTGTACCTTTTTGGGATTCAGCTGATAATCCAATGTTTGTAAAAGCTTTTGCAATTTCTTGATTATTCAACATAACGCTCATCGCAGCATCTTTGCTGTCTTGCTCATATTCCACCTGTTGCCGTGTGCGTTCTTGAGCTTCTGTGGCTTTTTCGCTCCGGTTGTTTTCTTGTCCTTTATCATTAACTTCTTTCTGACCCTTTTCCTCTTTGGTGTCCCCGTCTAAATTTTTATTATTCGATAACGCATAATATTTTTTAAATGCATTCCAGAGATCTGCTTTTTCGTGTTCACCAAAGACAATTGCTTTAATCAGGACGTGCACGGCTTGTCCGATTACACCTATAATGCCAAATCCTATGCCCGAAATGACGCCAACAGGTCCTCGCCTAAAAGAGACCTCGGAAATATATTCACGAACCGACATTCCTTCGGCTTCAGCTTTTTCCTTCAGCGTCATATTTTCAGGGCTTTCCTCATATTCATCATCCAGTTCTTCGTTGTCCATTTCCTCATCGAACGGTTCTTCATAATCGTAATTTGTATCTTTATCGTTATACACTTCAGACATAACTAATACCTCCCTTGTTCTTGTATTATTGTTTATCTCTAATATGACTTTTCAAAATGATAAACTTTGAGAAAGCGGGACATTCCGACAATTATATTATTCGGAAGTCCCGCTTATCTATTTTATATTTTATTCTTTTTCCTGAGTAGATAAAGGATGGCTGCTACAATGCAGGCAATAATAAGAAGTGGAACGATCATAAGGATGTGATCGTCAACTGTTTTCTTTGTCGCATTTTGTTTTTTGGTTTTCTCCTTCTTTTTTGCTACAGTTTGCTTTTCAGACTTTTCATCGTTTTCTTCTTTTTGCGAAGTAGCTGGCCTTTCCTTTGCTGCTCCCTTAGCAGCCTCTTTATTAGCTTCTGGATCTTTTATGATATCGCCTCCAAAACTGCTTGTAATCTGATAATACTGCTTTACTATCACGTTATCATATTGTTCAAGAAGCTTATCCCCTTCATCTTCACCAATTGCTAATGTAATAAAGGCTGCATTGTTTGTGTCGCTACTGATAACAAATGAAGAATTTATGGCATATCCTGCATCCTCCACATCCGTGTTATATCCCTGATATTCAATATCAGATATGACATATTCGCCTGCCGCAAAGTCCATTTTTCCTGTCTTACCATTAAGATCAGATGCATTTAAAACGATTTCATTTGTTTTTTCTTCATTTTTTGCATGATAAGTAATTACAAATTTATCGTCCGGTTCCGGAGAAATGGAATCCGAATATTGGACATTAATATATAAAGACGTAGAATCTGCCGCCATTACCGGGATGGAAAAAGAAAATATGGAGCAGATGCAAAGCATTAAAGTAAAAACTCTTGTTATTATTTTCTTACTCATTCTGATCCTCCCCTGATACACGTATTCCGGAATTTATATTTTCTGGATTATCATTAAGTTTAAATGTATTAAGTGGATCATTTAAACGTTCCTTCATGATATCATCAAACGGATTCGTCTCTGATTCTGCAATAATCCGCTCTGCCTCTTCAATACTATTAAGTAGCTCTGCTTCTTTTCTTTGCAATTCATCATCTATTTCGGAAACAATTGTAGCATAATCGATTTCTGCGTTTGCGACAGGAGTTGTCTGTAAATTATCAAACGCAAACAATAAACGGTATCCTTTTTCTGTCTCGTATCCATCTGCAAGGATAAGATGGTTTAAGACAATGTATAAATTTCCTTCTAATAACAATGGAGTGATTGTCATTGTAAGTATTTCGTTTTCAAAAGATGGATCTGATAACTTTTCAAACCATTCATTACACAACTTTCTGATACTTAAAAATTCGGATTTGCTTTTTTTAGGCATGTCAACATACATTGCAACACAGCCACCTGACATTCGTATCTGGAATTCTGCATCATTAAAATAAACGTTCTGTAATGTTTTCAATTGATCATCTTCCAAAATTTGATCTACGGAAATCACTGCTGATGCGAATGGATTTCCAACGGCATCCCTGCCGTTGGTTAATTCTAAAACGTCCTGCCATGGAAATTCCTCTTCTTCGTCCTGTTGCAAAACATTTTCATCAAAATCATTCATAAATCTGCCCTCCCACTATTTTGTTTCATCCGGTTTGGTGGTCATTAGTTTATAAAGTTTCGTATTTTTAGGGAAATTATCATCCATAGGGATATTATCATTTACGATCTTAATAAGTCCCATGCCAGGTTTTGCAGTGCTGATATATTTCTGTTCTTCCGGCGAAATATCAAGGAGCTCAGATAACTGCTGTTTGTTAATAGGTGTCTGTCCAAGTAACAAAATGAATGTACTATTATTAATGACAGTACGCGCATCTTCACTTTTTAACATATCCTCGACGTTCTGAGTAATCGCAGTCGGGATACCAGACCACTTTCTGGCTCTTTTCCATATCTGTGAAATATATTCAGCAGATGTTTTATTAGACATAATTGTATGGAACTCGTCAATATAAATCCATGTCCGTTTTCCCTGTTCTTTATTTTCAATCATTTTATTCCAGATATTATCAAGGCAAATCTGTAATCCAAGTTCTTTTAACCCTGGCCCAATATCACGGAGATTATATACGGTAAAACGATTATCAATTTGCACATTTGTGGTATGTGAAAAAATATCAAGGGAACCGCTTACATAACGCTGAAGAGAAAGGGCAAGATGCTGCGCTTCAACATGTGGATCCCCGATCAATTCATTATAAAAATCAACAAACGTAGGTGCATTTTCAATGTCAATTGTCTGATGTGTATTTTGAAGGTGCTTGATATATGGCTCATAAATCCTCTCTACACAAATATCAATAATGGATTTTTCCGCCGGTGACAATCCATACTTTCCGCCAATAGCAATATTACAAATTGTTTCAACAAAGTCCGCTTTTACCTTTACAGGATCTCCGCCTTCATCCTTATTATTGATATTTAAATCAAATGGATTTACATACACATTTGTTCCATTTGCGAGTTTGATAACAGAGCCGTTAAGCGCCTGCGCTAGAGGTGTATAATCAATACCTTCCGGATCGATTACATAAACCTCATCTTCTGTATTTAAAAGAACATTAATCATTTCACGCTTTGCAGAAAAGCTCTTTCCTGCTCCAGGCATACCCAGGATACATCCATTTGGATTCATTTCTGTTGTCCGGTCATAAAGAATCATATTACGACTTGATGCATTCAGTCCGTAATACATACCAGTTTTTTGTCTGATTTCCTTTACATCAAATGGAATAATTGCAGAAACGGTAACACTTGTCATAAGCCGCTGTAATTCCAGCTGATTATTTCCAAGTGGCAAGGACGTGTTCAGTCCTGTCTCCTGCTGCTGATATAATGGTTTGATTGTTGCCAGGTTTGTAGATGCAACTGTTTTAATCAACCTGTCACATTCTTCCAGTTCATCTTTTGTGGCTCCAAATACAGTAACAATAACGCTTCCAACGTATAGTTTTGCGTTTTCTTTTGTCATATCGTCCATCAGCTGTTTTGATTCTTCCTTTGCATCTTGCAGATCCGGTGAAATAAGAGAAGCATCAAAACCACTTTTTGCAGCTCTTTTTTGTGTATCAACAATACTTGATGAAATATTCGTGCTCTGACGCTTAATCATCTTTACTGCTTCATCCTGTGGGATTGTGTTTAGATAAGCGCTTACCAACATATTTTTCGGCAAAGATGCTAGATCTGTAAGTAAAGATCCTTTAACCCATGTAGGAAAATTCGAAATATAATAGCTGCGCGAATAGGTGTTGCCCAAAATTGCATAGTCTCTTTCAAAAGTGATTGCAGATGGAGCAATGACATCTTTTGTATCAATTCCCTGTGCTTTACAATTTTCAAGGGAAAAAGATTCTACTTCTTGTCCTTGAAATACTCTTTTTTGGTATAAAGGAGTCGTTGAATCCTGATTATAGATTGCATTGATTAATTCCAATCTATCAAGATATGATAAAATAGTTGGTGCATTTTTTGTGATTTGTGAGACCTGATCAATTACATTATGGTCTATCTGTGTAAATCGCTCTGTTGCTTTTTCGATGTCATCTGCCGGGAGGCTTAAAGTAATGAATTTTACTGCCTCAAGATTGTTTTTGGCACCTGACATTTTTTCTAAAAGCATATTATTGTATTCTGCTCGATATCCATTTAGGGAATCCGCTTTCATTGGAATCATGATATTTTCCTGAAAACGCATAATATCAATTGTCTGATTATAAATTGTAATTTCTCTGGTCACATCGTCAGGCAAACTTCCAAGGAATACAGACCATGCTTCTGCAATCCTCTGCTGTGTATCCGTGCTTGCTGTTTTGAAATTCAGAGGGGGAAGTTTATAAGTTTTTGAATATACCCCATCTTCTATTTCAAAAATTCCGTTTTTGTAAACTTTTTTATAAGGAATGGATTCTGCGTTCGTTTGTGGGAACTGCATCGCATTAGTTTTATTTTTCTGTGTCTTTTTTTTCTTACTATTAAACATTACAAATTCTCCTTCCTGTATGTCTAATAAGAAGATGAAATATTTTCATAAAAAGAAGCGATGGGGGAAACCCATCGCATGTAATTATTTATATCCTTCATATTCAGGATGCTCTGCAACTAACTTTTTTTCTTTTTTTGCCTTTAGTTTTTTCTGCTTTTCTGTTAATGAAGACTTATTTATTTTATAGATTACATTTTTTGCTTTTCTTGTTTTTGGAGCCATAAAAGACCTGAGTGTTACATTTTTAAGATATTTCTCCAAAGCCATTCCCATAGGCTTGTAAGTAAATGCAAATATCGGTACATCAGCAAACATAATCAGGTATACCACCAGCCTGATATTCACATGAAACGGCTTAATTACCGTAACATACAATATGATATCTACAAAAATAGCAACGCATAAACAAATTGTCTGCCTTAATGTTAACGGACCGATTAATTTTGTTTCATATACACGAATGTCTTTTGGCATTTTAGCTTCAATCATATTCTATCCCCCTTATACGCCCACAATATCGTTAGCAATTTGATTTGCCTTAAAGATTCCGCCAGTGGCAGCGAGCTGTATAACGATGATAGGAACACAATGTTTAATTCCCAATACACTGTCCATGTTATCTACTGTCAGCTTACCTTCAAACGGCTTTCCAGATAAAATATTCACCATCAGAGCAGATTGTAATTTGCTGGCTGCAAACAAGATCCCAAGAATAACAGCGAATGTTAATGCTTCTGCAAAAAATTTCTTTAAATAACGCACACCAGCTGACCGTTGCCCTTCATCGAACATCTGAACAATACCGACAGGCGCGAAAATTGTTCTTACAACAACAATGACAGCATTACCTGCAGCCATCAGGAATGCTGCAATTTTTCCAATATACATAGCCGCCATAGGAATGAGCGCACCAATAAATACGCTGATCTTCTTTGCTACAGCAGAGGCACTGTTTTTGTATCCAGCACCCTCAAAAGATTCTTTTACTACATCGTAAGCAGGCCATTTACTAGGATCTGGATTTACATCTGGAAAATATTGGATACCCATTTGTTGTGTAGATTTAACCGAACTGTTTGCGAGCATGGAGTACATTCCCATTGCCACCTTAAACATGGCAACCAAAAGATCTTGTAAATAAATTAAGATAACCATTGCAACAAACCATTTAATAAAAGTTGTAATCAGTTTTTCTAATGTAACCATATCTTTTGATGCTTTATCTAATAGATCCATAAACAAATAAATTGTCATAAGTGAACCAGCTATTCCAGTAAATACGCCAAGTAATACGGCAACCTGATCATCTGACATAAGGGTTTGAAGTGCATTTATAACTGATTTAATAAAATTTGCTACATCATTTGTGACACTTCCACTCATTAACAGTTTTAAAGTGTCATAAATCATCTTTGCCATTTAACAAATCCTCCCTTCCGTGAAAGAAAAGACCCACGCAGGAATCCTACGCAGGTCTTCGGTTATCGGTATATTTATCCGATTTTGTCTACGAGATTCAGTCCTTTTACAATAGAAGGGAATGCCACAAGTACAATGGCTACAACCAGCATGGTTGATGCTCTTGATTTGCTATCCGCATCTTCATTTTTGAATGCAAGGACAAGTTGTCCAACACTATATACAGCAAGGATAACACCGACTGCACTGAATACCAGCCCAACAATATCGATCATAGAGTTCAAGATATCTTTTACGTTATCTGTTCCTTGTACTGCCGCAAAAGTAGGACAGATAAGAAGTGCGCCTGCTAATACAGTAAATGCGATTGCAAAAAGAAGCTGTTTTTCGTTTCTTTTTAAAGATAATGTCTGCATTTGACTCTCTCCTTTCTTCTCTTTTATAGAGTGTTTTTCGCTCTATAAGGAATATGAAAGAATATATAAAATTTCTTCCATTTATCTTTCGGGACAAAAATTCCATCATTAGGGACAAACGAACGACATTAGAATTTATTTATGGTATGATGCAGGTGGGTGTATTGCGCCCTAAAAAAATCTTCTTTAACAAATGATGCTATACTTTAAAAAACAAAAGAAATGAGGGAAAAAATAATGAAACAATTCAAAAAGGTAATAGGATGGATTGGAACAATCATTGGCGCACCATTCTACTTTCTTGATAAAGCCGCCAACTTTTATGGCAAAAAAAAGTTTATTGAGATCTCAATGATCCTGGTAATGGGGGTATTTGTATGGGCATTTATCTATAATATGAAAGGAGAAAAAATAACGGCATCTTATTTTTTCATTGGAATTCCACTTTATATTATTGGATGGTGTATAGTTGGCGGAGCAATTGTTCTGGCTCAGGGAATCATTATAGCAGGAATCGTGTTTGTGTGTATTCCAGGTTCCATGCTGTATGAAGTATGTGCCCCATTAAGAATGGAGCCTTTGCAGTATGCTGAATGGTTACAGAAAAAGGAGGAACGCGAAAGCAAATCCGATTATGATGAATATGTAAAAAAATTGAAGAAATCAGCAGAAAATCAGCAAAAAATCGAACAGGAAGCTGCACAAAGGCAGCGAGAACAGGATATTTACCAGGAAGCATATAAACGAGCTTATTCAGAAGGGTTCTATCGTGCAAAATCAGAAAATACAAATTCCGGCACACAGAATTCTACAAATACCTCTCATCAAAATTTATCTGAATATGAGCAGGCACGGGCAATGTTTATGTTGGAGGATGGATTTACCGGTTCTGACTTAAAGAAACAATATCATCGTTTATTAAAAGTATATCATCCGGATACTGGTGAATCGGATGATGCATTCGTTAAAAAGATTACTACTGCTTACAATATTTTAAAACCATATGCAAAATAAGGAGGATATAAACTATGGGAACAAAATTAAAATCAATTACAAAGAAATATGCGCTTGATGCAGATTGTAAGAATCTTCATTTTGCGATTCCTACTGGCGGAGAAATCGCATTTCTGTTTCTTTCATCGAAAACAGCACAGATGATTGCATTTGATCAATTTCCTGTCAATACCGAAACCGTAGATATGGCTCTGGACAGTTTCATAACGGATACTCTTCTGTTGTCCGCCACACTTTCGGGTATGCCTATCTTTGGTCTGGAAGATATTGCTGAACGAGAAGCTCGGATTGAGGAATGGAAACAGGAAATTCCAGAAACAATTGAGATTTGCCATCATGCGGTAATGGAATACATCGAAACAGAAAACATGCAGTAATTTTCAAAACATCATCTACAAATCGGGACGTTTAATCGTCCTGATTTTTTATAAATTTCTTTTCTCACGGTATTCCAAATTTTAAGAGAAATCAAAAGAAGGAAAACAGGAGGAAATAATTATGGTATTTGATCACGAAGGGAAAATTTATGAAGATGTAGAGGCAATGTGTGCAGCTTATAATATTAATCCTGGAACATTCACTAGCAGAATTAGAAGCAAACATTGGAATCTGGAACAGGCTCTTCTTACACCAGTAGGACCTAACTACAGAGATAATCCGAGAATTAGCACAAAAGAAGATGCAATCTTACGGGATAATCGAAATTACAAATACGCTTCAGAGCACACCGGATCATCAGAGGATTCAAACCCGGTGCTACACGACATTCACAAAAGAGTGAATCCAGGTCCGAAATACGTTTGGACTGACCACAAGGGTAACGAATATCCTTCCAAAAAGGCAATGTGTCATGCTTATGGTATTTCAGCGGATCTTTTCAAATCCAGGACATGGGATGGTTGGCCGATGTGTTATGCATTGGAAAAAGATCCTGGCAACTATACATTTGAAGATCACAAAGGTAATACTTTTAAGTATCTGTCTGTCATGTGCCGTGCATACAACATTAATAAGTTTGAATTCCAACGTCGTATGGATTCAGGCTGGACATTGGAAGATGCACTTACAATGCCTTCAAAAGCTCCACATAGCAAAAAATATAAAAGTCCTTGCAAAAGAGCTTTTTAACGATCAAAAAAGAAGAGTCTGCTTGTCAGGCTCTTCCTTTTTGTACCATTTTTGGAACCAGGTTCCAAAAAATGCAACTATTCTGATTTTTTCTTTGATTTTTTTGAAACCACATTCACACCGGCTAATGTAGCAGCTACGATAGCTGCTCCACCAAGATATAATCCAACTGGACTATTCACATTCGTCTGTGGTGCTGTTTTTGTTGTTTTAGTTGAATCCGGTTTTGGTGTGTGCTTCGGAGTGACATTTACATCATAAGCCATTTCTCCCTTACTTTCATCCCATGTAGGAATTGCGATAAGGGATGGGGTTACATCATCATATGAAGATGTTTTAGTAGCTTTTACAAGATAAACGCCTACCTCAAGATCGTTAAACGATGCCATTCCATTCGCATCAGATTTCAGAAGTGTCCCGTTTCCGGATTTTTCTGCTAATGAGGTTGCTGCTTTTTCCAGATCTGTTGCATTCTGTATTGAATTAAGGTCAATATTCAAAGACTTATATGCCTCATCCAGGACATATTCCCCGCCCTTAATTGTTGCAACTTTTAAGCAGGACATTTCGACATTTTCTTTAGAAGTGCCGGATTTTCCGTCTGTTAATTTCACACTGATACTACCTGTTTTTGCTTTTACTTCATTTAATTTGTCAGAATCGAGCAGGGAGTTATCTCCTTTTGACCCTTCATCATCAACAATCAATCCTGAATCTGCATTTGAACTATTATCTGCTCCTGCCTGTTGGGTATTATCTGTTGCTTCTGTATGCTGTCCTGTAAGATCAGCTGCGCATACAGGCATTGCAAACGATAAAATCATTGTTGAAGCCATAGCCATTGCCGCAATTTTTTTCTTCATTTTTTTCATAATGCTTTTCTCCTCCAATCTTTAATTTTCCAAATCAATAAAATCACGATAAGAACAATTGGTAACGCTGTGAAGATAATCTCTCGAATAGATGGGATATTTTGTTCAATTGATTTATACTGTGCTTTTTTGTAAGGCACTCTTTTTCCTGTAACAACTAACCGATGTGTATTTAAGCCATACGGTGTACACGTTACAAGTGATACCGTGTCTTCATCCGGTAAGATCTTCATAACGTCTGTATTGTCCGGATCTACAACCTGTATATCATAGACTTGATAAGCTAACGTTTCTCCACATACACTAATATAAAACAAATCGTCTTTTTCAATTTCATCAAGGCGTGTAAAAAGTTTTGAACCTGGTAATCCTCGATGTCCTGTTAATACGCAATGTGTATTGTCTCCTCCAACTGGTAAAGATGTACCTTGCTGATGTCCAACCCCATTTGACAGAACTTCGTCAGAAGTGCCATGATAAATTGGCAGATCAACGTCTATTTTCGGTATTTCAATACTCCCCATAATACCGCTATCTCCTTGTGACAACAGTGAATCGTAGCTCTTATCGCTTAAAATACTGGAATCAAGATCTTCAATAATAGCACCACTCGCCTGAAACAACATACTATTATATTTTTGTGCTTTTTCAAGTTCACTTTCCAAATCATTTTTTGATTCCTGAGATACAGAACTTTTGTAAGATGAAATTGTATTTTTTAATTGCTGTCTTGACATCATACTGCTAATAACGGGATAACAAAGTAATAAAATTCCCGCAATAATGATTATTTTTGAAAATATCTTTCTTCCCATATGATAATATGTAGAAAGGGCTCATTACGAGCCCTTTCTTGTCCTTTCAAATTACTCTGCTGGATTTTTCTTTTTCTTGTTCATGACTACACCGCCACTTACAAGAACAACACCTGCTCCGAGCATGATCAGCATTGCAGAAGAACCGGTAATCGGAAGTTTTGTTCCTACTGTATTCACAACAGTAATATCCATAGATCCCTTGCTGACATCTGTGTTAAGTACAGTATCGTCTTCCTTGTACGCCCCGTTCAGGAACTCCTTCATATGTGCTGTTGCTTCCAGTTTCTGGAGAGTTTTATCTGTAGCTCCCTCGCCCTTGACGTAGTTGTTACGATCATCTGTCATTGTCGCTTTTACACTTAAAACAATTGGATCCTGAAGCTCTCTGTATCCTGCCGGTGAATCTGTTTCTTTCAGATAATATGTTCCGGAATCGAGACCGTAAATGGTGAAGTTACCTTTTTCGTCAGACACCATTTCAACCGCTTCTGCCGGTGCTTTTCCACCGTCATGATCTGTTCCACCTACGGAATCTCTGTTAATTACAACATATCCATTGGCGCCAACTTTTGTATCTGTTTCTGTATCAGCTGTAGTTTTTGCTTTTACATATACCTCTTTTGTGCAATCTGCATCACTGTAAAGGCGGAATTTTGCATCACTCAGGACCTTATCATGATTGTTGGTTTTCAGTCCACGGAGTTTATATGTGAAACATACAACAGTATCCCATGGGGTATGTCCTGTTTTTCCAGATCCGTCCGAATCTGCATCGTTTGAAAATTCAAGCCGGACATCATTTTCAAATCCTGGACGTCCTGTCGCATCTGCTGCATTTTCATTTAAAGTTGCATTGTAATTCAAAGTCACTTTCATGTTGCTGTAATCATTGTGGCCGTTCTTATCCATATTGTTGAAGTTCTTATCAATAATGGACTTGATGTCCTTGATTTCAATCTTAAAGGTATCTCCTTCTTCAAGGCCGTCACCATTTGTAATTACATTGTATTCGCTGTCCTTTACGGTATAACTCTTATCGTCTTTTGAAATCACAATACTGATTTCTTTTTTATTGTTGTGGAATGTAAGGGCTTTGTCCATCTTATCATGCCATGCGTAGTAATAGCTGCTGTATCCGTTCATATCGCAGATTGTAGACTCATATTTGTACGGAACTGTCTGTCCGATTTCATAATCAGCGACGTCATTCCACCCCTCATTTCTAATTGTATCCTGGTTATCATCTTCTTTGATCTTTTTGATGATTGATGGATAATCGGATTTGATATTAATAGAAGCCGTCGGGTTTGCTGTATCGACCATGCAAAGAGAAGATGCAAAATAATCACTGTTTTCTTCATCATGTTCAGACACCTCATCTACGATGTAGTAACCATACTGCAGTCCCTGTAAAGTGACCGAATTATCTGCTGTTGTTCCCTGGACATAAACGTAATCTCCGCTTAATCCTTCATTTTTGATCTCAGTGCGGACATTTTCAACAAAATAACGAAATGCACTGTATCTTCCTTCCAGTTCCTGTGTAGCCTGTGCGCCTTCTACCTGATCATGGTTCAAAGTCTGGATATAATCAATGACCATATATTCAGTTACATCGGCCGCCTTAAGAGAAGATCCATCTCTTTTATTAAGAGCAGAAGCGACTACTGTTTTAAGTGCAGTTGCATATTCGTCTTTAAATGTGTAGTTGATAGATTCGCCACCTTTCGCGTTTTCAGCATTGAAAAGCTGAAAAACTTCAAATCGTTTTCCTACTAAAGACTGTCCTGCATTTCCCTTGATTGTGATATTAGCTGTTCCTTTGCCAAAATCAACAACTCCGTTGTTGACCATGTAATCACCCGAATTACGGGTCTGATTAGTTGGTTCTGCAGCTTGAACAGGAACGGTAGCCAGGACACCGCCTACAGTCGTTACAGATGTAGCTGCAACCATGAAACCATTGATTACCTTAGAAATTTTCTTTTTCATTTTTTTTCATTTCCTTTCTTTTTACCTGTTGGCATTTTGTTACAATGTTAATATGATATTTTGTATTGCCCGAAGAAAAATCATATTACGTTCACAAAAACAATATGGAATTTTAAATATAGTAAAGAAAAAAGACAGCATAAAGCTGTCTTAAATCTTAAGGCTTGATCATTTTGCGACCACGATGTTCCACAACCCTTCCTGTGAAGGTGAACGGGGATCCATCGGGATAATACCAAATCGTAGTATTTTTGGAATGCGCCAACCGAAAATGATAAAATTTGCGTACTAATGTGAATAGCATATTGTTTTCCTCCTGTATTGAAGTGTCGAATACAATATGGAACTCATCATGAATTTTATTTACAACAAAGTGATGCGTTTTTGGAACCAGGTTCCAAAAATGTACCTTTTTACATATGAAAAGCCCCGGAGCGCAACGTCCGGGGCTTATTCAAAACTTACAGATCTCTTTTTCTTTTTTTTGCACAAACAATTCCAGTTCCTGCCAGAATCATTCCCATCATCATGATAATGAGCATTTTGTTCGAACCGGTATTCGGCAGTTTCTGTGTTGTCTCGTTTGTGATGATCATATTAACAATTCGATCAGCTTTTGTACCAGTAACGGTAAACTGTCCTGTCGAATCAGTTGTGTAAGCTTTCTCATTTACGAAGAAATTGAATGTTCCATCAACCGGAACAGATTCAACTCTTACTTTATATACAATGTCGCTTCCGTCTGCGTTTACTGGGATGCGATATCCTTGTGGTGCTTTTGTTTCTTTCAGATAATAATCTTTTTCCGGAATTAAATCTTTAAAGGTAAGATCTCCCTTATCATCTGTTTTGCCTTTTGTTACCTCTGTTTTACAATCAGCATCAGAATAAACAGTAAATTCTGCTCCTTCCAGAACTTTATTATGGTTATTGATCTTATTGATATGCAGATCAAACGGAGCGAGTTTTTCATCAAATGTAGCGGAGATGTTTCCATCATCCTCTACTGTCAGTTTGATATCACCATTTGTGTCAGTCTCAGTTGCCCTGGATGTAATTGTCACTGTATTATCTTCAGCTACTGTAAACGTAATTGGATTCTTGTTTACTGAATATCCATCCGGTACAGAGATTTCTTTGATGGTATGATCTCCCCACTGAAGTCCCTGGAACTCAATCTTTCCATCTGCATCTGTAGTGAACTGCTCTTTTGTTCCATCTGGAAGAGTATGTTCAAATATAGCCCCTTCGATTACTTTATCAGTGCCAGCCTGTGTTTTCACAAGTGTAAGGGATAAAGCCTTTTCCTTCTGGGTTGGAGTTACATATACAGGATCTGCGTTTACGTCTCCATTTTTTATACATACAACCTGAATCTCCGAATTCACCAAATATCCGTTAGGACTCTTGATTTCTTTGAAAGTAAGCGTACCTGCTGGAATTACGATATTTCCATCATGATCTTTAATAAATTTATCCCCAGACACTAAATAACCGTCCTTAAAATAAATTTCACCATTTTCGTCTGTTTTTAAGATCCAAGTGTAAAGAGCTTTTTTTCCAGATTCTGCTGGGTCTGTAGTCATCGCATCTGCATAAAATTTCACTTCAAATTCTGCGCCTTGTAAAGAACCATTTCCGGCAGCGACAGGTTTTCCTGTTTCCGAATCAACTTTTTGAATGGCAATCTTTGAACTAAAGTTTTTATCATATACTGGTCTTTCTTTTACATTAAGATTAACTGCAATGACATTTACTCCCCACTGGTCACGTCCATCTACATAATAAACCGTTTTATCTAATGTATAATGGTTAGGGGCTGAATATTCTTTAAGCCAATATTCATTCAGCGCTAATTCTTCAATCGATCCAGTCCCTTTTTCATCCGTAGTAATTGTTTTCCCTGTCCATTTCGTACAATCTTTATCTGTATAAATTCGATATACTGCACCAGCTAATTTGTAATTGCTGTTTCCGTTAGATACTTCAGGATCCGTTGAGCTTTTTGTTAACATAATCTTCGTAGTCTTAGGTGCTTCATAAACATTGACCCAAGCGGGATTGCTTGGCGTGTTGCCTGATGTCACATTTGCTTTATATACTTCATTACTAATTTGATATCCTTTATCTGCTGATTTAGTTTCTTTAACATAATAAGTCGCAGGAGCTAAACCATTAGATACTTCAGAATATCCATCCGATTTAATCGTAAGTGTTTGAACGGAATTTTTACAAGCGCTATCTTTATAAATTGTGAACTGTGCACCTGCTAACGAATAATTATTATTTCCATTCGTTAAATTTGTGTTAGCGGAATATTTATGAACTCTGATTCGCCCATCTTCTGGAACAGTGTAACCATAAACTAAATTTTGGTAATAATTTTCTGATGTATTTGCCCAATATACTTTGAAATTTGATGGCGCGTTAGGCTTATTTTGAATCCACGAAATAAAGTCCATAAAAGTATTATTATTGTAGAATTGATCGCCGTTAAAGTGAGAAATTGCTAATGATGTATATCCAAACGTATACAAAGAACCGCGTTTACTGATATCTCCTGTTTTCCAATAATAAACACACTTACGTATATTTTCATTGGTTACAAGACCACCATTCGTTATCGCACTTCCTTGTGGTGGAGTATTCTTGCTATGTTCTGCACAAAAGGCTTCACCATTATACCCTGTTGTTGGATCTGTCAAATTAAAGATGGCTGTAGTATATCCCATATCAACAGTTGAGACTACACTTGTGATATTGCCTGATGCTGCTCTGCTTGAAAATGCTTCAATTGCAAATTTTTTATTTGCTACCGTTGTTCCGTCAGGATTATACAAATAAGCAATTTCATGATCTTTTTGACATAAATAAGTCAATTCCTTATTTGAATATTTTTCAAACAAAGCAGAATTTAGATAATTTTCGTTATCCAAATAATTTTCCCATCCATGTCTTTTTGCCACTTCCATTCTTTTTCCTGGTGTATTTGCCGCACGGTCAAGTTTAAAATCTTCAACCGTATAAGTATTATCATAATAATCTTTGCCAAATTCGTCTGACTTTTGCTTGGTATCTGCAGCAGATACAATAGATGGATTTGCAAGTGATAAAATTAATCCAGTAATTGCTAACAATGAAACACTTTTTCGGAAGATTTTTCCAATCTTATTCTTCTTCATTACTTCTCCTTTCTCATCATGATAATTTGTGAAATGAATTCACAATGGAAATCTTCCGGTTCGACAATTATAATATGGAATATTGTTAGTGATGAAAAAGTAAAAACCAAAAGGGAAATTCTCAAATATAGCAAAAAGGCAAGGGAATTGTCCCTCACCTTTTACTGGTAAAGATTTCATGTTACATTCGCTTAGAAAGTCAACATTTTTGCCTCTTTTGGCGGAAATTTTGGAACCTGGTTCCAAAAAAAGTATCTGAGTGTAATACTGACTGAACCCATGAGTAAGCCCATGTATATTCACTTACGATCGTGCGGTTGCTGATTTTCAACTCACAAAATCACTTAACTTCTTTATTGTGTTTCCAATGTCATTCGCAATTTCACTTAACTTTTCTTTATCGGAGGGACAATCGGTATTGACTTCACTTTTCCTTGCAACATATTCAATTTCAGTTTTACAATTTTCTAATTTCTGAATTATATTATGGACTTGTGTTCTTCTCGAATGATACATATTTTTTCTCCTCAATTACAGCAGAGGAGCTGATTTAAACAACTCCTCTGACATTAAAATTTAGTTTTCTTTTTTACGGAATTTCATCTTAAGGCTTGCTGCAATACCAGCAAATCCACCAAGCATTGTGGTAGCAAGCATTCCTGCCTGTGCCGGATCTCCGGTTTTGACTGTGTCAGATTTTTCATCTTTTCCAGTTGTGGCGGTTGCTGTTTTTACAACCTGCTCATTTGCAGCGGCTTTCTTTTCGGCTTCTTTTTTCGCTTCTGCTTCTTTCTGTGCAACAAACTTATCATATGTAGCCTGTGCATATGCAAGTTCAATGGATGTCTTTTCTCGTTCTGTCTTTGCTGTTGTGTATACTTCCATCGCAGTATTGTACAGATCCACTTTTTCGGCTGCAATTTTCTTTGCTTCCACAAGTTTTTCTGCAGTATCCTTGATGTTTACAACAGATGCATTCAGATAAACAAAATCTTCATCTTCAATGGCAGTTTCCATTGCATCCTTAAGGGAAAGTTTCGAAGCACGGTCTTTCTTGTCTAAAGCAGAACGTAAAAGCTTGAATCCTTTTTCAACAGTTTCTTCTGCTGTCTTAGCGTCAGCTTCTGCCTGTTCTGCTGCTGCTTTTGCATCTGCTTCTACCTGAATTGCATCGTTGTACTCATTTTCTGCTTTCAGTACAGATGCATATTCTGCTGCAAACTTTTCATAATCAGCTTTTGTTGATTCATAGCTCTTAGAAGAAACATTCATTGCATTTGTTTTTTCAGCAAGGTCTTTCTTTGCTGCATCAATATTGAAGTCAATAGCAGACGAAGCATCTTTCTTCTCCTGGAGAGTCTTTGTTGCGACATCAAACGCAGATGTCTTTTCCTTTGATACAGTTTCTGCGTCCTTTAAAGCCTTTTCTGCAGATTCTTTTGCTTCTCGTTTTTCAGAAACAATTGCATCCAGTTTTGCTTCGATATCATCACGGACCTTTTCTGCTGCTGTTAAATCAGCTTTCTTTGTCTCGGTTACACTCTTTGCATCTTTCAGAGCTTTTTCAGCAGAAGATACTGTCTTTCCTGCATCTGTAACATTCTGATCTGCAGATGTCTTTCTGGATTTTGCCGCCTTCAGGCGTTTTGATGCAGATTCGCGATGCTCTTTTGCAGTCTCAGCATCAGTTACAACATCTTTTCCGGCAAGATTTTTGTAAGTTGCTTTCGCAGAGTCAAGAGATGCTTTTTTCTTAGATGCAGTTTCCTTTGCTGAATTCAGTTCTGTGGTTGTAGCATCAACAGCTTCTTTCTTTAATGATACGTTCTTCTGTGCTGTTTTTGCTTCAGTTTTTGCATTTTCTAATGCATTTTGTGCAGCTTTCTGTGCAGCAAGTGCATCCTCTAAATTAGCCTGTTTCGTTGAAGTATCGGCAGTCGCTTTCTTATAATCATCCTCTGCTTTTGTTAACTGATCAGAAGCTTTTTTCTGCGCATTTTTCATCTCTGTGAGAGTAGTTTCTGCTTTTTCAGCTGCCTTTGTCTTTTTATCAACAGTATTCTGTGCTGCTGTAAGTTCTGCTTTTGCTGCATCAAGTGCTGCTTTTGCTTCTGCTGTTACCTGCGGTGCATTTACATACTTGTTATAATATGCATTAAACCTTTCTGTGTATTCTTCTAAAGTATAATTGGTATCTCCGTCATAAAGACCAAACTCCTGGCAGAATGCTGTACCATAATGGTTTTCTCCTCCACCTGGCTTTGTACAAACACCAAAGCCTGTAGAAAATCCATTTCCGCAGCACATATTGATAAGATGTCCAATTCCGCTTAAATCGTAAATTTTTCCATCCTCAGATTCTGCAAGTCTCTGCTTGTAAATTTCTAACTCTTCATAGTACCAGCCATCAAATGGGTCTTCCCATCCCCATGCAAGATTTTCAGAGAATACCGTTTCATCTGAATGGCTTACATTGTAATTTGCTCTGTTCGCCATAATCTGAGAAGTTGCCATAATATAATCGCTTACGGTAAGGGCCTTTAGCTCCTCTGTGGATCCAAGGAGACCTGATTTCTGTACGGTTGTTCTAATTTCATTGCATTCCTTAATCCATTCCAGAGCTTTCTTCATATTTTCAAGAGAAGTTGCATCTCCTTCTGCACCCATTTCTGTATACTTTAAAGATTCAGCAAATCTTGATTCACTGAATGCACCGGCAGCTGCCTGCGAATTCATCTCTTCAAAGAAACCAAGAGATCCTTTTGCAATCTGTTCTTTTGCCTTCTTTTCATTTTCAAGAGCTTTGTCATAAGCTTCCTGTGCATCTGTTACTTTCTTCTGAGCGTCAGTAAGCTTAGATTTTGATTCTGCCAGCGCATTATCTGCATCTTCTTTTGCTTTTTTCGCTGTTGCCAGATCGGTATTAGCCTGATCAAGAGAATCCTGTGCAGTCTTCTTATCTGCAGTTGCTTTGTCGATCAGTGCCTGCGAATTGTTGATTGCATCCTGTGCAGTCTTTACATCTGCATCTGCTGTATTTAATGCAGTCTGTTTTTCTGCCACAACCGCATCTTTCTGGTTCTTTACTTCCTGTGCTGCATTCAGCTCATTCTGTGCTGCATCCACATTCGCCTGCTTTTCAGCAACGACATTATTTGCTTCCGCAAGGGCATCCTGTGCTTCTGCAACTGCAGTTTCGGCTGCTGCAATTTTAACTTCTGCTTCACTTGCTGCAACTTCATCTGTCGCATTTGCCTGTTCCTGTTTTGCTGACTCCAGAGCTGTCTGTGCTGCGGTTAAAGCATCCTGTTTTGCCGCCTGATCCGCTTCTGCTGCTGAAAGGGCATTCTTTGCGCTTTCTACATTTGCAAGTGCGGTATTGTATTCCGGTGTTCCGTTTGTAGCATCTGCTACCGCTGCATCATAAGCTTCTTTCGCTGCATTGTATGCACTCTGGGCATCAGACAGTTTTGCTTCTGCATCTGCTTTTGCAGTAGTAGCTGACTCCAGATCTGCTTCAGCCTGTTTGATTGCTTCCTGAGCAGTTTCTGACTGTCCATTTAATTCGTCCAGTTTTGCCTGCGCATCATTTACAGCAGTTTTCTTTGCTTCCAGATCAGCGGTTGCATCATCCATAGCCTGTTTCTTCTGAGCGACTTCTTCTGCAGTGGTATTTGAATTTGCCAGGGCATCTTCATATGCTTTCTGCGCAATTGCAGTCTTTCCGACAGCAACATTCCACGCTTCTGCCATAGCTTTCTTATTTTCCTGCGCTTTCTTTAAAGCTTCCTGCTGCGCATCGTAGCTTGCCTGCGCTTCTTCTGCTTCCTTATTTGCCTGGTCCTGTGCAGCTTTGAAATCTGCTTCCGCCTTGGCAACTGCTTCATCTGCTTTTTTCTGCGCTTCTTCCATTGCCTTTTCAGCGTCAGCTTTTTCTTTTTCTGCCTTGTCTTTTTCTTCTTTGGCAGATTTTTCAACTGCGGCTTTTTTGTTGTCAGCTTCTTTTGCTGCATCCAGATTTGTTTTTGCTTCATCAATGTTCTTGGCCTCACCGGTAGTCTGTGTTTCTGATGTAGCCTTATTGTCAGCATCGGCTGCCATAGCCATATTAACTGGTGCTGCTACGGATGTTGCGAGCATAGCCCCTGCTGCAGCTGCGGTTGTAATTTTTGTAACTGTTTTTCTTCTCATAAATAATACCTCCGTGTATTTTTGTTTTCCTTTGATGAGTCTATTGTACAATTTTCAAAAAACCTTTATTTTTCTAGGGCGAAAAATAAGTCATTTGCTTCTAATATAAAATATGGAAGAATATCGATCTTCTCATTACTTGTCTAATTCCGGATGATTTTTCTTGACCCGTTTAACAAGTTCATCATAATTAGCTGGTTTTGGAACTTCGTAAATAAGGAGTGGTGTGCTTTTGTTTGACCCCTTAATAATTGATGTTAATATACACTTTTTAAATGTGTATTTCATTTTTTCTTTAATTGACATTTTACTAATTCCTTTCTTTTAAGCAATGTAAATCCCTCAAATACAATTCCCGTTAAAATAATTACTTGCCAGTAAGCTGGGATTATAAATGCAATTCCTAATAATATCAAAAGAAGAATCATACATTTTCTTTTTTGAGTTAACGTGTTTAGTTCTTCATGAATAAAGCTTGGTGAAAAGAATTCATAAAAGACCGGAATAATTCCGAACACCCATATTGGATATTTGGATATAATCTGTGGCGCATACGCGGATCCCAGAATAAAACTACTTGAATATATAAAGCATTTGATAGAGGAATCCGCATGATATCCGCCTGCAACTTTTCTCATGGAACAGAAACTCAAAATTGCAACTGCAATTTCTTTGATTCGTCCAATCAAAAGTCCCCCCAATAAAAGAGCGCCTGTCTTTACGATTTCTTCCATCCATATTTCCACTCCGTATGTAAGAAGAATCTGATCATCTTCCGTATACGCATTCTCTTGAATCAACATGGCTATTCTGGATGAAAGTGCATGAATTCCATTAAAATGAATGTACTTCATGCTGTTCCACCTCGCATTATATAACATTTTTTATGCTTGAAAAGTCATTTGTCCCGAATGATACGGTTTTTGTCCCGAAAAGTCATTTTCCTTCAACCTCCTTCATTTGAGTATGGTTGAATTATACGAAAAACAAAGAACTTTAGATTTTTACAGGCGAAAAACATCAAAAAAGAGGCTCCGCGATCGGAACCTCTAAGACTATAAATCCGGCATTATTTCTTTTGCAATTTCTAGCAATCTCTGGTTTCTTGCCCCATTGCGGTATTGTTCTGCTTTGGGTGAAGAAATCCAGTTTAAAAACCGATATTCGTTAATTTGCAATGTAATACTGAACAATTTTTGAGGAGCAAAATCCTCTTTGTTTTTGAAAAACCATACCTTTATCGATTCTTCCAATGTATCGTTCACGATGTTTCTCTTATGATGAATAGCCGAAATACTCAAATTTAAGTACTGATTGTCTTTATTTCGAACGCACCAGTAATCTTTCATGGAAGACTGGACAAGTGATACATCCTTTTGCTTTTTGAGAAGATCATAAAACAGACTATCGATTTTAACCAACATTCCATAGCAATTCCGGGCAGAAAGAAAATATAATAGCATCCATGGAATATTGTATAATGTCGTCCAATAATACATATGACCTTCACAACTTATAAAATCTTCTAACATAAGCCGTGCCAAATTGTCTGTAATATACAGACCGGTATCCTGTTCGATGATTTTTACGGCAATGTCGAAATTTTCTCTCAACGTATAATAAACATTTTTTTCAAACTCAGTTAACTCCGGTTTTTTGGAATCTTTATTTACAGTATATTTATGTGTTGCATATGGGCAGAAACGATACATTTGCTCGTTGTGTTTCGCAATATTCGTATCAGGATTATAATGTCTTCCATAAATACCTGGAGTGGAATCTGTCTTCGCATAGAGTCCTATAATCTGTATTGGATTATCACATGCTGGGTACACCGCAAAATAATGTATACTTCCATTCTTTTCTTGCTGCTTATAAGGCTTCTTTAACATAATGTTTTCCACTCCTTCCTTAACTCAACTAGCAAGAAGTCCCCCACCTCTATAGGTGGTGGGATGAATCGCTTTTATGCCATCATCCAGTTACCATTTGGATGCAATCGGCTCAACTTCGATAATGTCCACTGTTTGTATGTTTTCCCAGGAGGTGATACATAGCGTCCATCCTGGTCAACCAGATATGCGCTAGAACCAGTGAAACCGCAAATAAATAGTTTCTGTCCGTTTGCAAGCACACTATCCCACAGCTTAAATCCATTTACATGGGTTGTGTTCTTCTTATTACGGATCGCTTTTGTATTTGGTTCCTTCCGGCCCTTCCTTGGTGTTGCTTCGTGCAGGGAACGTTTGGATTTCCGTACCTGTTTATAATGCATCGTCTGACAGATGCCATTGATAACAGAAACATCTTTCCCAAACAGAGAGATCGCAACCGCGTCATTCGCATGGCCCTTTGGAAGCAGCAACCGCTTCCTGTCAGCTGCTGTTATGTTCCCATAGGTAAATGCTGCCTGTGGAAATCTGTCAAATAATCGTCTCCGAAGGATGTTCATAAATGTCGCATCCCTTAATCCGCGGGTAACTTTTTTATTCTTTTCCATCCAGGAATACAGGATCCCACCAGGCTGGTGTGCCTTTGTCGTATGGCAGTGATCGCATACGCTGATCATATATTTTGGATTGTCCGTAGCTCCGCGACTGCGGAACTGGATATGGTGGGCAATCAGTTTCACGGATGTCCCATCTTTCTTTCGGATAGATCCTGCCTTTGCTTTGCAGCAGGCACATTTATATCCATCCCTTGCGAAAATGTACGCTCTCAGGTTCTCTGTATCATACATCGGACCACGCTGGTACATTTCACTATGGATCGTCGGATCATTCATGCGCGCCATATCAAAACGTCCTACCTCGATCACTAAATTCTTCGTGATTGAATCTGGCAGGTATTTCAAATACCGGTCAATGATACGGAAATGGTGGTCGCACTTTGACTGTAGTGACGGTGGCAGCCAGCTTTCCGGTCTTGGTGACTGTGTGGTTGTTTTTACTTTTCTCCAGTGTTGGCCTTTCCGGTTCGCCTTCTCGAAATACATCCGTTTTGTATGATGTCTCCACTTTGGCTTCCGGTATCGTACCTTTCGATATCTACGTCCACGGCGCATGGTTGCTCTTGTTTCCATTAGGGAACGCTTCTCCATAGAAGAACGTAATTCATGTTCATCCTTGAGGATCACTTTATCTCCGCAGGTAACTCCAACTCCGATATGCTGTGAACCTGTATCAATACCAATACTTCCTTCCTGTGTTGCACATCCCGTTTTATACCACAAATGGATTGTGAATGGATGTCTGCATACGACAGAAGCTTTATTCTCTTTCAGTAAGATCCGGGCTTTTTCTTGTGGTGGTTGGCATTAACGTCCTTCCATTTTGCCCGATTACAAGTACGCCCATAAGCGCCTCCTTTATGTTATTGCATTCCACAGGGAACGGTACCGTCCCTGCCGCGTGCCCGCGTAAGATCCCTTCGCCAATGTCATGAGGCTTGATTTCTCAGGTCCGTGTGGGTTCCCACACCACGATCGGTTGCCCGGATACCGCTTCCTGCTAGGGTTCACAGGATGGTATCATGACACTCATAACGTAGTTCATCTGACAGTATCTGTATCCGGCGAGCCGGCACAGACTTACCAAAATCACTGAGGCTAGTCAAATGGCTTTTTCAAGCCCCGCTTCAAGATCTCGTTAGAGAGCTAAGCGGTGGGTAACTTGACTAATGTTGCATCTTCATAAATTTCTTTCGTCAAAGGATATACATGATTTTTCCCTATGTGTAACTTAAACTTCTTCATCTTCTTCCAAAGTATCTATCGGCTCTTCTAATTGTGGATAAATTCCATATAAGTTAATCCACCAAGGTAGCAGAAGTTCCGGTATATACTCCTCACTTTCTGCAAATTTCAAGCATTCCAAAACACTTGATAGTCCTATTGTAATTTGATCAGATGAGGTATTCAAGTGAAAATACAACATATCATCATTATCTCCAAGATCTACTATTTCATCTAATTTTGCTCGCTCTGGCATATTTCGTTCAATCATAAACCCATCTCCTTTTTCAAGAATATGAAAGACAAGAGGATTATTTCAATCCTCTTGTCAGTTCAATTCCGGAAGAATTTCTTTTGCTATTTCCCTTAACTCCGGGTAAACCTCTGACATGGTAAGCCACCATGCACCTGGTATTGGAGGCACGATTCCTTTCCTTTCTGCAAATTTCAGACATTCAAGAACATCTGATAATCCCAGTACAAACTCTTTTTCCTCTGCTTTCAAATGGAAAAGTAATAATTCATCACGATCTCCAAGTACGACTTCTTCCTGTAATTCAGCCTGATTTGGCATTGTCTTCTGTTCCATACAAAAACCTCCATCTTTTACAAGAATATGGAAGAAAAACAAAAAGAGACTCCAAAAAAGAAGTCTCTTAACTAATTCTAATCGTCAATATTTTGGAACCAGGTTCCAAAACATTATTCTTTTCCAACAATCTCTAGTGACTGTACAAATTCATTCCTTTCAATGCTAAAGATTGGATAAATGTCGTCTCTCTTTTCCAGATACTCTTTCACAAAATATAACCCATTTCCATGTTCATCGCCTTTTGTAGTATATCCCTTTTCAAAGATTTTTTCTAAATCCGGTTTCTCACGGAAAGTATTATAAATGATGAAAAATACACTGCTTTCTTTTTTTAAGATATGCAAAATAATATACTTGTCTTTTGAGTCAGCCGCAGCTTCAATTGCATTATCAAGCAGATTACCAAATACACGGATTAAATTTTCCATGTCCGGATATCTGATCACAACTCCCTGTTCGATCACAACCTGGAAATCAACCTGCATGGAAGAGGCCCGAAGTGCTTTCTCGTAAAGGAGACCTTTCACTTCCATCGGCTGTACGTCTGCCAGGGCGCTCCAGATTTTTCCGGATTTATCTGCACTAACACAGAAATCACGAATATTATTTTCAAAATACTTTTTCAATCCAGTGTAATCATCTTCTTGAAGATAGCCTGACATTGTAGACAGAATATTCTTATAATCATGCCGAATAGAGCGAGATTCGTCAATCATACATTCCAGACCATCAATATAATTTTTTGTCATGATTGTCTTTGCTTCAGTTGCTTTTAAATGTTGTTCTGCCTGGATCTGACGGATACAGTAATAAAGAACAATACCGTTTATGATAAAACAGATTCCGAACAAGACACTGTTCATAATGAGCGCAGATTGATTATATCCTACTTTTTCGCCTAAAACAACATTTGCAATTACAATAGCAAGAAAAGCAAATAAATTAGCCATTAATCCTATTTTTACTTTATTTTCTTTTTCAAAAAATTGTTGAATCCTTATTATTTTGTATAAAATAATTCTTACCAATAAAATAAGAACTGATTCTAAACAAATATAAAACACTGAAAATATTACATAGTAATCACTAACAATTATTGTATCTGGAATTCTCAATATTTTATCAAAAAATAGCAAGGTTAACTGATTACTAAATACTACAAACATATATCCAATGCAGGATATACAGATATTAAATATAGGATGTGTCCTTTCCCCGAAATAAATAATCAAAAAAGCAGTTATGACCCCTGGAATAATTAGAATTTGTCCCCTGCCTGCCGAAGCAATAAAAGAATATATATATGACGCAATAAAAAGCATTGTATAGTATTTTCTCTTCATGATTGGCATAAGTAATCCGCACAATGCTATTGAAAAACAAATTGCTGACATTAAAGAGTTCACTAATAAATCTCCCATCAGAATCCTCCTCTCTTTTCCATTACATCACATAACGTCTGGTATCTTTTGATCGGCAATGAACACCTCGTTCCATTGTCCATAGCAACCACCATTTCTTTCCCTTCTTTTTGGAAAGAGGCAATATGGTCCAGTCCTAATATATAAGACCTGCTTATTCCAATAAAATGATCTCCCAACAATTCCAGAAGCTGCGCCATGGTTGATCTGGTAATAAACTGCGTAGTCAGACAATGGACCTGAAAATAATGTCGTCGGTCTTTTAGTGCCTGAATATACACAATGTCCTTTGGATCCACATAGATTTTTCGCTTTCCGCATTCAAAGCATATCTGGTTTTTCTTGTCCTTTGTTTTTTTCTCCACCTTATAAAAAATCTGCTCCAACCGATTGAATACCGGTGCAGATAAAGCCTCATCCAGAAATAAATCCGGGCTTTTCACAAGATAATCCACGACCTTTAAGCCCTTATCAAAGACCTTGTATGCCAGTTCCTGATGTGAGGTTAAAAAGACAAATTCAAATGAATTATTTATTTTAAGCAGCTCCTGCATCAGCCAGAACCCGTCTACACAGTACCCATCAAGAACCACATCGATAAAAAACAGGGATGGCGCATCCGGGTTACTCTTTGCTTCTTTCAGGGTTTTCTCCGGATTTGTTTCGGCAGAAACCAGAACTGCTTCTTTTTTCGTGTCTACCAGATACTTTTCGATCTGTTTTTTCAAACATGACAACTGAACAGTTTCGTCGTCGCACAAATAGATGTTAAGCATAGGCAATCCCCCTTTTGTAATGATTCCAGTAATGAATATTATCATAAAAAGTGACAAAATGCACCAAGTAATGTGGAGAAAATATAAAAAATCAATAAATCTTTATGAATAAAGCATAGCATATCCTTTTGGATATCTAATTTCTAGGGTAAAAAAAGTAGGACTCATGTCCCACTTTTTCTGATATTTTTCTACTTTTTTTGCAATTCTGTAACAAAATAATAAATCGCTTCTTCTACAAACCAAATCATGATTCCACAAAAAGCAGCTCCATTATTCCATCGTGTCAGTAATATAAGAAATATTCCCTGTACAAAGCACCACAAAATTGCTTTTATAGAACATTTTGCTATATTTATCATAAATAGTAAAACGAGCATAGCGATCATAAAAATAAACATTGCCGAAAGTGTTCCAAAACATTTTTCATGTACATTTCCAAGTAATGGTATTTTTCTTACCTTATCCAATGTACGGAATAGATGTCGGTATAAATCCATTGGCTCTGTATATTGTAATTTACCGTGATCATTTAGAAAATATAAATATCTGGCTACTTTAGACGTATTACTTACCGGTATATTTGTAACATGTGTAAATGCGTCTGAATAAATACTGGATGAACTGATGATCTTTGTTACGGTTGTCAATGCCAAGTGGATCCTCTTATGGATCATTGGCAATCGCTCTACCATATATCCAACTGAAGTTACGAAAATAAAATCAGTGATATTGAACACATGCAGCTTCATTCTCTTAATTCGAATCCACATGATTACAATCATGTATAGAATACTGATTGCTAAGATATCAATTGCAACATTGTCAGATAACGGCTTTAATAAAACTAACAAAAATTTCCAAACTGTATCATTGATTTCCTTTAATAGTCCCATACATCATCCTCATACATGAATGCGCACATTCTATTGAAAAACTCTGCTTCCCCTTTAAGGAACATATACTCTTTCAGTCCCATTTTAATATTTGCCGTTGGTTCACTTGCATTCCATGATTCAAGGAATTCCCCTGGCTGTTCTGTTTTTAATATTAGTGTAGAAAAATCAAATACTTGCTGGTCACTTAATTCAATGCTCACCTGGAGCCGGATATGATCCTTATACCGGTTTCGCATATAAAAAGAAAGTTTCGCTTTTGCATCCTGCAGCGGTGATGTGATATTTTTAAATGTTGTATTCTGTTTTTGACTTCCGAATACCTTTGCTTCTAATTTCTGCAGATTCACTTCTACATCTGGAATAGCAGGAGCTTTATTATCATCTTTTTTTTCTGAAGATTTTTTGTTTGAAGTAGAATCCAGTTTCTTTTCAGGAGGCTTTTTTCTTGCAGGCGTTTTCCTTTTCTTTTTTTCTTCTACGCCTTTCTTATTCTGTTCTTCTACTGTTTCTGTTTGGACTGCTGCACTTTCAGCGATTTCATCTACCATAAAATCCACAGACTCATTTGCATCAAACATAGATTGCTGCGTATCTTTTTTGTAAACCTTAACCCTTGATACTCCAAATGTAGCATTTTTTCCGATTCCACCACAATAGTTTGCTAACGGAAGCAGATCGTCATAATACCGTCCCATTACCGGTCCGATCAAATAAATCTTATCATTTTTCCCTGATGCCAGTTTCTGAATTGATTTTTTTACCTTTTCGGTATCTTCAAGTTTACAGTCACAGATTACAGCCCTATCTCCAAAAACGTCCATTTCCTGAACGTCTTTTCCCTCAGAGAAAACAATGATTTTGTCCATTGGATTAAGATTCCCCTTACAGGCAGCCGGACAGATATCATCTACATATATAGCCAGTACTTTTTTTTCTCTAGCCATAACAATTATTCCTCCTCCGCTTCCGACGCTTCAATCGGAGCAATTTTTTCCATATCCAGTTCCAAAACTTCCCTTTTCGGAACAGCTGCAAATCCATTTGCAATTAAAATGTGTTTCTCAATCTGATCATCTGCCAAGTGGATATTATTGCACTTTGTTCCATATACAACATTTGTATAATCTGTTCCATTCTTATTGTCATTTGTTACGAATGACATATAACACGGAATCCGGTATATCTGGCAAATGCTTAATATATCCTTCATTTTGTCTTTCAACTGTTCAACAATTTCCTCTGAAACAGTAAAATCGGATGTAACTGCCTCTATTGCGCTTTCTTCTATATCTTCGGAATTGATTTCTTCTTGTGCTGGATTATCAAAGCTCTCCATCTCATCAAAATCCACATCTACTTCATAATCCTGTTCATCGTAATCAAACATAAATAGGTCCTCTCTTTCTTACATTCCCATTAACGACGAAAACAGATCCGTTAATTCGTCATCGTCTACAGCATCGGAATTTTCTGATTCTGCATTCGTTCCTTTGTTAGCGTGTTCTTCTTCAACGCTAACATTGTTTTCATTTACTGTTTCCGCTTCTTTATCCATTATTTTTTCTGGATCATCTTTTTCCGCCATTGAGACAGATTCAGTTTTCCTTTTAGAATCATCTGAATCCATCTTATTTTTCGTTTTTTTCTTTTTAACAGACTCCGTTACAGACTTTTCCTTTATGTTAAACATGAGTTCAAATAAATAAGAATCAAACTGTTCTTCGCTAAATCCCCATGTTTCTTTATTTCGTCTATCCCACCTGCTTAAATTTCCTGCATTCGCTACCCGCGTTCCCTTCTTCAGAGAGTTTTCCAATAGATGGATTTCTTCATAAGCTTCCTCTGATTTCATATACAATTCCGTAGCTGGCATCCGGATATATTGTCGCAACAGATTTTTTATAAAAGAATTTTTATATCCAGGTAAAACGTTTTCCAGCAATGCAATCACGTCTTTGTCTTTTTCTGTATCCAGAATCAATTTTTTATGATATAAGTGCTTTAATTCATCATCAGAATTCATTTTCTTTGACGGAATGGCAAGCACAAATGTTTCACCTTTTACAAAAGACTTTAAAACACAATAAGCGGCTCTTGCAAAACTTACTTCATAAAGTTCACAAAACGTAATAAGATCCATGTCATGTCTTTGGTATAATCGGATCGTATATCGCTTTTTTGACATAACTGATCACCCCTATCGTTTATTCTGCATATATCGGAACATATAATATCCACGTACATTGGAATAAATAAATGGAAGATGATCATTTACATTGCCCGGAACAACTGTGATTGTTTTCATTCCAGAAAGATAATCCTTGATCTTTTCAAACCATGCTTCTCCAGTTCCTCCAGCAACAACAATTCTGGAATAATCCCTGAAAGCACTGGTTACTCCTTTTGCCTGTTCCATCGCTGCTCGAAATACTTCGTCATTTGATTTTTCAAGCAAAGGGGAAATGGAATGTTCTTCCGTTTTCATTTCTTCTTCATTGATACATGTTATTTTCCCTGACTCCAAACATTTTTGAAGTGCCGGAACACGGATTTCTTCCCCGTAAGCATCCAATATTTTTTTTGATGTTGACTTTAACACCTGGCGCATCCCAATTTCATCATTTGATTCTTTACATACCAAAGCTCTGTTCTTCAATCCATAAAAATCAAATGTTCCAAATCCGATATCAATAACAAGTGTATTTCCAAATAAATAAGATCTGGCGTCTGCCGAATAACTGCCATCATCTTTAATGATTACCGAGTAAAAAGCTCCGGCCGGCTGTGCCATGTTTGCAAAAATATGGTCGCGGTCAATTTTGAAATCAAAATTTCTCCAATGACCGTTTCCTACTTTGAGAGCAAAATGTGCCGGTTTGCTTAACGCATTTACCATCTGTGGCTCATCTGCCTCCAAAAAAGAGGATGGAAGCCCGGTCTGAATCACCAATGGACGCTGATCCTTTTTGTCCATACATGCAAGTGCAATCGCAGCAAAACAAAGAATCCTGAATTTCTTATTTGTATACCTTTTACGGGAAAAGAGTTCGCCCTCGGCATCGTTCGTGTCGATACTGCTGATCATATCCTGAGCAGTATATCCCAGTAAAAACGTTTCATTTGTATCAAGATCCCGATACAGAATGTCTCGCTCATCAACAACACTCAGGCTGCCTTCCAGTTTTCTTGCATAGCTTGGAAAGCAGAAATATCCATTTTCATGAAACACTTTCATTGCGGAATATCCGGCATCCAGACCGATAATATAATCTTTTCCCTTTGGATGAGTCGCCCTCTTAACAAATTCCTGTCTTGTTCTAAATTTATTTGTGTTCATCAAAAAACCTCCTTTTCTAATGAGTATGGAATTTTTCTTTTACGAGATAATATAACTTTTGTGACAAAAATTATTTTTTACAGGCGAATTCTGCTTATGCGATTTATCACAAAAAAAGAGACTCCTCTATGGGGAACCTCTTTTCACGAACAATATGCTATTTTTGTGAACTGTTGGACAATTTAAATTATTCTTTCTCCTCTTGTTTTTGTATAATAAGCTCAACAATAATATGAGAGAATTCTATATTTTTGTTCTTCAAAATTGAAGGAATTCTGCAGAAATGGTATACTATAAAGAGAAAGGGGATGCTAACATTATGTTAAAGATTCCAAAGAAATTCGAGCCTTATTTTTGGGATACAGAATTTGAGAAACTTGATACAGAAGAGAATAAATATTACATTATTTCCAGACTGTACAATAAAGGCGGTATTTCTGGCATTACATGGGTTGAAGACAATTATTCTATTGAAGATATAACTGAAGCCACAAAATTACGCAGGGATTTTCATCCCATTGTTGCTAACTACCTTAGAAAAAAATGTGGATTAAAAAAAGAACAAATGAATTATTACAGAATGTCACCCGGAATAGCATGGAGGTAACTATTATGTTTTGGGAAACACTTGATGATCACCGTATCGAATTGCTCAAAAAAATTGTAAATAAAGTAGATATTGGAGAATATTATATGGCTGGTGGGACAGCCTTATCTCTTCAATTAGGATTAAGAAAATCTGTAGATTTTGATTTTTTTGTTCCACATAAATTCAACACAGATGCCTTATACGCACAATTGAAGGAATTGTGTCCTAATGAGATTTCTGTATTAAATGTTGACGGGCGCGGGACATGTGATGTAACAATGGAAGGAGTTCAAGTTAGTTTTTTTGAGTATCCATATGACACTGTATATGAATACGTTAACGATGAAGACCTTCCTAATTTGTCAATGGCATCCGTAGAAGATATTGCCACAATGAAAGCCTTAGCAATCGGAAGCAGAGGTGCAAAAAAAGATTTCTTTGATTTGTACGAAATTTTCCACTCAATTGATTACAATGTAGCAGATCTTGTATCTGATTTACATGAAAAATATGGAGAACAAAGGGATTTTTCTTATATAGGTATGGGATTAAATTATTTTGAAGAAGCAGAACAGGAACGTCTACCTGAAACTTTTGTTAAATATAATTGGTCCGAAATAAAAAAGAGTTTTTCTAAAATACAGCAAGAATTTTTCCATGAATTACGAGAATATCAACGTAAAGAAATTGTGCAAAATCGTGACCATGATGATGAACTAGAATTGTAAAATATAATCTTTATTGCAAAGGACGTCGCAGAAAAAAGAAGTTTTTTTAGGTTAATAAAATAGTTTCAAAAAAAGAGATTTTCAAATGGCTTTTGCCAAATGAAAATCTCTTTTATTTTGTACGTTTTTCAAGTTTTTGGTAAAAATCAGTATTTAACTTCTCACGGAATTATGTACGTTTTTGATGATTTCTTAAATTTTCTCAATTTAACTTTCATCGGAATAATGTACGTTTTTGCCGATTTCCGCGAAAAAATTTTTTTTACTTACGATTTCTTCTACCGCTTACCGCTCTTACACCGCTTTACACTTTATCGCTCTACCGTGCTAAAGTCAGCCTGATGTTAGCCTAATAAAACCGCACAAATTTTTCAGCACGTACCGCAGATACTTTAACCTGTTGTCCTACATCGGGTGCCTCAATCATCTGTCCATTTCCTATATAAATTGCGACATGCCCTTCGTTATTTGAAACGCAGATATCTCCAGGTTCAGGATTCGTAACAACTTTTCCTTTTGCCGACTGTTCCTGCGATGTTCGCGGGATAGAAATTCCTGCTTGTGCATAACAATATTGAGTAAGCCCAGAACAGTCAAGTCCAACATTTGGTGTAGTTCCGCCCCATACATAATTCACTCCAAGCTGTGAATAAGCGGCATTGACAATCTTCTGCTGCACATCTGTACCCGGAGTCATGTTCTTATACATATCATAATACAGATTTGCGGATTCATAACGTTCAGACATTCTTGTGATACTACCACGTTCAAAAACTCTTTCAAAAATTTCCGTCGCTTTATTAACATCTGTAAGTGCTTTGTAGCTTTCAAGAGTCATTTTTTCCGGCCACCAGCACCATTCCCCATTAGGATAATAATGAGGACTTTTTCCTGTATATGCATCAAATTGTGATGGCATATCTGACAGCATAAAATCAAGCTGTGAAGAAAGATCTGTCCAATCTTTTCCTCTGGATTCAGCTAATTTTGCCATTTGTCCCCATCTTGAGTTGTAGTTTTGATAAGTTTCCATCTGGCAGATACCTGCTGCTGGACCTGCACCGCCATTCTGAATTGCGGTCGGATCCAAATGAGATTCCTGATATAAATTTCCCATTACTCCGGCGGTCGCTTCGGGTGTAAATCCTGCAGATATAAAATAATTCCACACCTGTTCTGCCGTATTTGATCCAGATAAAGTTCCGAAGTTATCCTTCAGTTTACACGAAAATAAATCATTAAAATAATATGTGGTCAGTGTTACATTGGCATCCGTATATGTCTCAACCGTATCCTCATCTATCCAGTAAGTATAGGTTTGCGTTGCAACAGATGTAGTATGTGACCCATTGTACAATTTTCGAATGTAGTCAGTTACAGCTGTTTTTCCTGCTTCTTCCAAGTCAAAATCGAAATATACCATAGCCATGCTAAGTAATTCAGCAGAATTCGTAGTTTCCGTGAATTTATAATCCGGTATATTCTCCTGATAAGCCTCTTCATCTTTTACATCTTTATAGGTAACAGTCACATTTCTATAACGAGAATACATAGCAGATATCTCGTTATTTTGGGATTCATAACAGCTTTTGATTTGGTTAAGTGCAGCATTTCTTATTTCTTCTTCTGACGCAGAAAAATCAAATAAAGAAACAATCGAGCTGACAACAGATGTTACAACCATAACTAAGAGCAGACCTATGATTATAATGGCAAACATAATCAGAAGGATGGAAAATATCGTAGATATAATTGTAGAAATGATTGTAAAAAATCGTCCAATAATGTTTTTTACCCAATTGAACGGGCTGAATACTTTTCCAAGTACACGAACTGGTTTCTTTAATAATTTTCCTACTTTGCTATTCGATAATTTTTTCCCCAATTTTCCCTTAATATCTAAAAGGTGACTGTTAATATGAAATGGATCTTTTCTAAAATTATTAAATCTATCAAAGGAACGCCTAATAAATCCTTTTCCTTTTCTTGCGCCACGTACCGTTTTCTTTGCTGCCTTTTTTACCGGAGCTGGTGTTCCCTTGGCAATTTTTGAAAGTGCTGCATTTCCGATGTCCTTTGCGCCAGCCACAGCCGCTGTTCCAAGTTTTGTACTTGCAGCTTTTGCCGCCGCCCATGCAGCTGCCTTAGCAGAAGTAAGCGTAGCAAATCTTGCAGCTTTAGCTGTTGTACGGATAAGTGTTAATCCGTAACGCAATGTATTTGCTGCCCGTCGGACAAACATTACAGAAAAGACAAGTCCTCTTCCGACATCACTTTGTTGCAGATATTTTTGAATATAGGTTAATGCATATCTCTTAATTGCACTTAAGCGCGTACCGCTATTCATCATATATTGATTTTGATATAATGAAGCAAGTGTTTTGTAGAGAGTTTTTATCTCAACAGGGAGCTCTTTATTGCGATGCAACTGTTTCATGACATTGATGTAACCAATCTTCCCTTGCATAGCAATAATCGGTGCATAACCGTTTGCACGTAAAATCTCGTTAATCGCTCTTATAGATTGTTCAACATTTTTCCTGTTATTTAGCTGCAGCATTGAAATCTGCTTCAATGCTAAATCCGGACATTTTAAAGTTCCATTTCCCTGTGCGGATAACAATGACTCACCCAATTCAGATAATTTTGTATTCATAATCGAATTCATGCCATTGGACATTGTTATCTTTGCATTATTTGCTATGGTTCCAATTGCAACCATGCTCAGTTCAGCAGAAAACTGTAATCCTGCTCCGGCATCCGAACCAGATGTAGCAGTTGTCGCCGCAAATTTACCGCAAGTCTTTAAGATTAGACGTTCTACCCTTGCAACTTTAGACCCAATCGAAGTCGGTGCCTTTGTACCAATCTGCATTTTACCGATTTGATTTTCAGGAACTGGAGATCCAGTAAGATAATTACTGCTTGCCTGACTACCGGAAAGCTGTCCGTTTTTCCGGTGGAATGTCTCCTGATAATCTTTTTGAGCTTCCTGAAGATTTCGGTTATAATAATTCCCAGAAATTTTATTGCTTTGCGATCCCTGTGTGTATTCTTCGTCTTTTTGAAATCCGAAATTACGATCTGGTGGTTTAGACGCATTCCCTTTATCCGGCGGATGTGTAAAAGAACCATTCGATTTTTGAACGTCTGCATTTCGATCGTGTCTTTTTTCTTCAAATTCTTTTTGCGCATCCAAAAGATTTTTATTATAATAAGTATCTTTCCTTTTTTGAGACATAATATCCTCCTTTCTGATATTGAGTATGGAATTATTCTCAAAAGGGATACTTAGATATGTCCTATTTTGGAACCAGGTTCCAAAAATAAAGCAAAATACCCGGAGAAAATCTCCGGGCATTATTCTACATAAATTTATCAACAACTTCTTTGCAGGCTGAAATGACATCCCATTCCGCTTCTGTAGGCATTTCTACATTTTTCATCTTTTTGCACCACTGGATAATGGAATTTAATTTTGCAAGATATCGTTCCTCATCTTTTTCAGGATCTTCATTCATAAGTGTAGAAATCCGCTCCGATTCATGGACTTCAATTCCATCAAGATTCAGATCCACATCTTCATCTGATTCAAAGAAAACCGGATCCAAATCATCAGCACTTAGATTTTTCATTTCCTCTGGAGTAAGGCGGAATCGACCATTTTTTACAGATCTGCTTTCGAAGAAATTATCTGGCAAATCGGGTTCAGAATTATCATCTAACGGATCTTCTTCGAGGTCCTTATCCGAAACTGGAAAGTCGTCAAAGGCAGGTGGCATAATAGTGCTTTCAGCGGCTTCTTTAATATCAAGCGGATATGTAGAATTTTCATCTGTATTAAAAGCAGAAGACTCTGACTCTGAAACAATCGGATTTGATTTATCATCGGTCTTGAAATTCTCGACTGATTTTTCTTCTGCTTTTCTCTTATTGATATCATCTTTAACAACAGATCTTGAATCTTCTCCGCTTTTAATTTTTTCCTTTAATTCTGATTTCTTACCCTCGTCCTCTATTCCAGCAATATAACTTGCGCTTTTAATATCAATTTTGTCTTCCTTGACCATATCTTTCAATTCGGAGTCATCACTTTCGAATACCATTCTCCAATATCTTCCATATCGGTCAGAGGTCTTAAAAAACTTAGCGGCACGTAACGCCATTTCCTTACGTGTAATATCCCCACTGTCTACCTGCATCTTTAAGAGTTCCATGATTTCCGCCCGATGCCGATTCTGATCAATCCTCTGTCTCGTTTCAAGATTCGAAGTTTTAATAATAAGTTTCTGTGTAACAACATCCAGATTCTTATTATCGATAACGAATACTGGAATCGGGAATTCATCCATCTTTCCTTCATCAACAAGCTCATTAATTGCTCTCCATCTACGCTCACCGGAAAGGAGCATATACCGATTATCTTCAAGAGGCCCCATTACCCCAAGTGGGTCAAGAAGCCCCTGGAGCATAATACTGTTTTTAAGCTCCGGAATATCTTCAATTCCGAAATCATTTAGTGGATTGGCAACGATCTCATCTCTGTTCAATGTGATCTGTTTTCTTTTTGCCATGATGTCTTTCTGGATTTCTTTACTCAGAATTTTTTCTTTTTTGTTTTTCCGACTCATAATGATTCTCCTTTTTTCTTAATTTTTCACGCGGTAAGTTAAAAGCGATATTCTCTTTCTTTCTTCCTGATTGCTGATTGCATGTTCCATAGAATGATTGACATCGTATACGATCAGGGCTTTTTTTGCTCTGGTCACTGCGGTATATAGGATTCTTCTCGTCAGCATCCCATTAGCTGCATCCGGAAGTAACACAATTACATAATCAAATTCCGACCCCTGTGATTTATGGATGGTAACACAATACGCAAGATCCATATAAAAGAAGTCCTGAGTATCGAGGGCTAAAATCTTGCCATCAAAATTTGCGATGATTGATTTTTCCCGGATATCCGTAATAATCCCGACATCTCCGTTGATATAATTCCGATCATAGTTTGTTTTTGTCATAATAATACGATCACCAACGAAATACCGGTTTTTACCATAATAGATACACTTTCCGTTTTTATTTTGTTGGGAATATTTATTGATCGCATGGGTACCGAGATTGTCTTTTTTAACAGTTGATAAATATTGGACTCGATCTGTATCAATATGCATTTTTTTTATATCTTCAACCGCATTTTCCATAGAACAAAAATTTCTTACTTGAAATGTTTTATCCTGTTTCAATGCACTGCTTCCATGATTGATCAATTGGGAATTATCTAAAATAGTTCCATGCTGCCTCATTACTTCGGTCAAATAATACGTCTCTATAAGTCCACATCCGATAAAATCAGCGAGAATATTCCCGTAATCAACGCTTGGTAACTGGTCCTTATCTCCGACCAAGATTAAAACTGCTTGATTTTTTATTGCAGATAAAAGAAAAGATGCCAGTTCCAAACCAAGCATAGATACTTCATCGACAATAATTAAATCAGCATTTAAAGGTTCATTGATATTTTTCCCTGGTACTGCCGTTTCAAATGGTCTGATATCCAAAAGCTTGTTTACTGTGACCGCGTCCATTTCCGTTGATTTACTCAAAACCTGCGCTGCTCGGCCTGTTGTGGCTGCAAGTCTAATACTACCGCCAATTTCCTGGCTATACTGTCGGATCAAACCCTTTATTACGGCGGTTTTCCCGCTTCCTGGCGGACCGGTGATAATTTTGATTCCACTTGTCTTAAGGGAATCAAAACATTTTCTCTGTCCCTTTGTATAAATAATACGCTCTTGCTTTCCAATTTCATCTGGAAATATTTTCCTGCAAACTTCTACCGGGGTGTTCTGAAGCCTGTGGATATCGGAAATAATGCTGTTCTCCTCATCCCAGATCTTATTTTCATAAACATATGGAATTTCATGAACCGTTTTAATACAATATTTTTTCCCCATCTCAGTCAGGCAGAAATTTAATAAGGCTATATTTACTTCTGTTTCTGGAAATACAGATTTTTTTAATCTTGCATTGACAATCCGTTCAAGAGATTCCATACTGATACAGCAATTCCCGCTGTCTGTTGAAAACCGGATCGTATCGGATATCCATCCGATTAGTCGTTGCATTGAATAAGCGGTCATGCCACAGTTTTTTACAGCAAACACATCTGCATGGTATATATCCATATCAGCCAGGGCAAATATAGAATATGGAGATGCTTTAATATCAGGGACTCCTATATTTTTGCTTATCAAAAAATCAATACGGTCGACCGGGATATTTTCTTTTAATAAAAATTTTGTCATTTTTTCTCGCGCTTTTAAAAATTGCAATTTTTTAATAATTCTATGCGCGATTTTTTCATCCACTTTGATATTATTAAAAAAGTCGACAGCGTTATTTTTATCTGCAAGCTCAAATAAATTTCCAAAATCAAGTATTTTATTTTTTTGATTTTCAGTCAGATCATCTTGTGCCACATAATTGAGGACAATTTCCATATCATTTCGGTCATCGTCAGGCAATGATTCTGAGTCCACTAAGAATATTCCGTCTTTATATTCACCTTTCAGTTTGATGGGCATCTTATATGCATAAAAGCCTATTATTCCATAGCATTTCACCAGACCATCTTCCGCAAAACTTACCGGTTCCAATGGGGAAATGTAAAAATACGTTTCTCCTGTTTGTTCATTTCTCTGTATCGTCCTGTAGTAGATTCCATTCATAAAAAAATAAAACCTCCTTTTTACGATTTCAATCATAACAAAATGGAATTTTTTTTATTTTTTACAGGCGAAATATCGTATCAGGTAAAAAATATAAATTCTTCCATACTTATTATGAGTAAAATAAATAACTATTGAAGGAGATTTTTATGGATACACTATATACGGATTACGAAAACTTTTTAATTGGAAATTCCAAAGATGTCGGAAAACATAATTTCTATGGAGCTGCACCAGGCGGGGCAAATCAGCAACGGGCATTATCACTTTTGCATTACGCGTTAGAAGAAGTGCTGGAATGGGATGAAGAAGAAAGTATTAAAAAATTTGATAAATATATGATAAAAGCATTGAAACTTGAGCGTGTTGTTGATTACATTAAGTATCCTGCAGAAGTACCTGACAGGGATCCACGGTATATTCTTTCCCTGCTTTATCCGGATCGGATCAAATTAAACTACACGCAAATGGTAATGGAAGTTTTTCAAAGAGTATTAAATGGGAAAGGCCAGTTTCCCCGTGAGTATTTTGCCGGAGTTGACGGTTTCTTCCGGTTCTGTATATGTTTACAGTATCTCATTTCTTTATATAAGCCATCATTTACGCTTGATGAACTGTACGAATTTCTTCTATCTCCAGAAGGCAATAAGTTTCTTATGAAATATCGTTTGAAAGTTCCTGCAGAACAATTTAATATTAAATTGTTAGACTGCGTAAAAGAAATTACATCCAATAACGAATATTGTGAACTATATTATAGTTATTATTCTTTTTATGTGGAATTAACTGGAAATACGCAGCCAATGTTTGCGATGTAAAAAAAGGAGTGTGACATAGTCACACTTCTTTTTTTCCAACATTTATAATTTTTTTTGCTTTCAATTCATTGATTGTAGTAAGTGATACATGATGTTCTTTTATAATTGGAGTTTTTAACAGGTTTCCACTTTTATCATAAAAGAACTGAATCAGTAATCGTATAGCGCCCGAACATTCATTTCCTGGTTTCATGATTTCTGCTGCCACTTTTGTTTTGGAAATTGTATCTAGTGATATGGAATATCCTGAATCAGTGACATTCAGTCTTTCAATTTTTCGTCCAAACACAGTTCCATCTTTTACACTTCCTTCAATACGTACAACCGTATTCGATAACTTTTTTACCATATCTATATTTGTGTTTTTCTTCATAAATATAACAGTACATAAATCAGCTTTTCCAGCTAATTCAATTAATATCAATTCATTTCCAGCTTTACTGGTTATCTCCGTAATATTAGAGATATATCCCATAATGAATGTTTTCCCATTTAAAACCTCGCCTATTTTATCACATCCATAATATTCTTCGTCTCTATACCCTTTTAGCGGCTTATCGCTAATAACAGTTCCCATTAACGACACTTCTTGTTCCCTATTATATACGATATCTTTAATTTCTGCATCAGATACAGAATATTTGTCACTAAAAATTTGCTGTAAAGTAACTATATTTGTGATATTTTGTTTAGAAATCTGTTCATAAAACTGGACCATATATGCCCTGTTCCTATCAGTTTCATCAAAAGCACCGGCATTGGCAAGCGCTTCCGTGATCTTTTTGAATGGTAATGAGATTTTTTTTGTCCCATTCTCTATCGTATTCCGAAGAATAAAATCCGGATAATCAATATAATATCCGTTTTCTCTTCGTTCCGACATGATTGATTCAAGAATATTCTCTTCTCCTATACCTTTAATCCCATGAAATCCATATCTGATCTTTCCTGTTTCTATAGAAAAATCATAGAGTGATTTGTTGATAGAAACCGGAAGAATTTCAATCTCATTTAGCCTGCAATCCTCATAAATCGGTCCATATTTTTCTATCGGCTTATTGTTGAACATAGCGCATTCAAATTCTACCGGATAATGGTATTTTAACCAAGCTGTCTGATAGGACACTACTGCATAGCATGCAGCATGTGATTTATTGAATGCATATTTTGCGAAATCGGTCAACTCGTCAAATAATTCATTCGCAGCCTCTTCTTTTATATGATTTCGAATGCATCCAACAATATTTCGTTCCGGATCCCCGTAAATAAAAGCATGTCTTTCCATCTTTAGCTTTTCTTCTTTCTTTTTCGACATAGCACGGCGAACCATATCAGCCTGTCCAAGCGAATATCCGGCAAGTGATTGGAAAATTTTCAATAGCGATAGGTAAACTTTTGAAATTATCTCCAGTTTTTCCCCCGCTTCACACCGTACATGAGAGTTTCCTACTCATACGGCGTTCCATCGAATTATTACTCCGACTAAAGCCTATCCCTCCACAGCTTATTATCACTGCTTCATTGGTACTATGGCTTCACTCTCACTGAGATTAAGATTAAGTTATGGCAGCATTGCTGCTTTTCCTTATCAATATTTCATAGGAATTGAATTTCCTCCATATTCTCAGCTTTCCACGTTCCTATAATCTTAGCTTTACATATATCCTTAGGTGCTTCCTTTAAGCCCGTTAGCTTGATAGTGCCTGTAACACTATAAGGTCTTTCATAAAGCAAAATCTTACTAAACCTCACTAACTCCCCACAAGGGGCTGTGGCATTTCTGCTCACTCAGAACTCAGGACCCGTACATTCGGAAGTTCGTCAGCATTTATGAATACATTCTCACCATAGATATTTTATAGCCTCGTGGCCTATAGACCACATTGCTCACCTCTGAGCAACTTTCCTCAGCTCTATGAAGTTTTACACTTTTCATATACAGGTGGACTCTAGTCACTTTTATACCAATATATTATTCGGATTATTATCTTCACATTTTCTGTTAGGGTGGTTCTCAACCTGCCTTACCCAGCTTCATACAATTGAGTATTCAACCTCTTTTGCATGTGGGGACTATTAGAGAGAGCATTTCAAGGCGTTACCCTATCATTCTACTCTTTAGATTATAAGTTCTACTCATTGATTTCATATTCTTTCTATCACAGGTGGACTCTAGCCCTTTTGTACCAATGATTTACTTAAATATTATTTTCTATGAGTGTCGCTTTTCCGATGATTGCTCATCTTAACGCGAAACGTGTCGCACTTACCTGTTCCTGATATATGATACCTCCATATGTTGTCGATAAGATTGGCTCCAGTTCTGGTACTTTATATATCAACGGCTTCTTCTTATGTTTTCGTGCAATGATATCAGGCAAAAATTGCATTGGTCCCGGACGATATGCAGCCACCAACAAAATCAAGTCTTCAAAACAGGTTGGTTTAAAATCCTTAAGCATAGATTTCATTCCGCCAGATTCAAACTGAAAAACAGAATTTGTATTCCCTTCTGCATAAATATGCTTAAACACAGCATCTTCAAAATCGATTTCATTAAGATCAATGACAATCCCATGATGTTTTTCTATAAGCTGGAGGCAATCAGATTGTACATCAAGCGTATTCAATCCCAAAAGATCCATTTTCAGCAACCCTCTTTTTTCAAGTTGTACCATATCGCATTGAGCTGCCCATGTCTTTTTTGCCACAGTTCCATTTTGCGGTTTATCTTCTTCACTATAAGATAGCGGAACATAATCGTTGATATCATCATTATCAGAAATTACAATTCCTCCGGCATGGATCCCCGTTCCAAATAATTTTCCTTCAATCAATTTTGCCCGATTCCACAAAAGCACTGATTCTGTATCATTTCCAAACTTTGCCTGAAATATATCCTCACAATCTGCTAATTTTACGTTTGGTTTCACCGGAATCAAATCTGAAATCGGTAATGTATATTTTTTCCTATACTCAGCAGTTTTCAAATCCGATGTTTTTTTGTCCAAACTACCATACAGCTCACTGGAACGATCACGTCCTACCATTTGAATAGCACCTTTCGCGGCGTATGTCGTCTTCGTCATAATGGAACACACTGCTTTTTCTCCATACCGCCATTTGAAGTACCGAATAATGGTTGAACGCAATGAAGTTTTTACATCAGTATCGATATCTGGCATGGTAACTCGCTCTGGATTAAGATACCGGTCAAATAAAAGATCGTATTTTATCGGGTCAATATTGGTAATTCCGAACAAATAACAGATCAGTGACCCTGCTGCTGATCCTCTTCCAGGTCCGACGCCAACTCCGGTACGAAAATTCTTTTTCGATAACCATTCATCTACCTTTCCAAAATCAGAAGGAATATTTTTTAATTCTTTTTTGGGGATCCCACCAAGTTTACGCATTACATTGCAATAATCTCTTACAACAAGATGATAATCTTCAAATCCCATCTGTGGTATTATTTTAAGTTCTCTCTGAAATTCTTCTTCATGTTTATCATCCCATTCCTTGTCTTCTATTTTTTTATGACGGGCTTCCATAGCCAATTCCTTGAATGTTTTTTCATTTTTGCATTTCGGGTAATGAGATTCTTGCGAAAATTGCACATTACATTTATTCAGTATTGAAAGATTATCCATTGCATCAGCAACATCTTCTTTATTAGCAACATTAGAAAGTTCCTCAATAAGTTCTTCATCCTCTTTGAGGTAAAGTTCACGATCCGAACCATTTATATCCTGATGTTTTTGAAAATAATTATATCGAACAATCTGCCTTGCTTTTATGCACTCATCGGTTCCATATGTTATATGAGCATCATTTGCGGCTATGAGTGGGGTGTTCGTTTCTTTTGCCATTTTAACAATCAGCGGCATCACAATCCTTTCCTGTTCCAGCCCATGATATTGCAATTCCAGATAAAATTTAGGGAAAATAGTTTTCAAATATATCAGTTTTTCCAATGCCTGTTGATACAGTAGATCCATTGACACAATTTCTTTTTTATTGACGATGTTTAAAAGCTCATTATATTTATTTGATTTCCCTTTTAACTTATCAGCTTTGGCCTTATATAATTTTCGTTTTTCTGTAACATCTTTTAACTGAGTGTTTAAATCCTGTATTATTTTATCTGCATTTTTTTTTGCACTCAATTTAGTGTTCAGGGTTATGTTAAGACTCTCTGCTTCTTTTGGGTCAGATGTATTTTTGATAGAACTTTTTAATTTTGCGATTTGTTTCTCAACAGAAGCGGAAGTTAGTTTCTTATATATAGAGATTTCTTTCTTGATGGATTTTACTTGCTCTGCATATTTTTGGTATGTTTGATTTAAGTTATTCCATTCATCCTTTGCTCTTTTTAAATCGACCAATTTACTTTGTTCTTTTTCTGTTTTTTGATTTTCATAGTATTGTTTTAACAATATTGATGCGATAGGTCCCTGTATGCAGGCAGAAGTTGCAAAAATATGCGTATTTCCTTTTAACTTATCCAGTATTTCATTCGTAATAATTGGATAAACATTTTTAGCGATTTCTACCTGGTTTGCATTTGCATCACGGATTGCATGTGAGATTGCAGTAAATCCTTCCAAATCAAATGGGATAAGAATAATGTGTTCCCTGTTTTCTAAATATCCCTCAACTCCAGGAATCGTATTAATCCCGTACTTTACGCCCATTTCCATGAAATCATCCACTCCAAGCAGAGATCCATGATCTGTAAGGGTAATGTTCTTACAACCATGTTCCGAAGCCCACCGAACGATGTCTTCCGGACTTTGTGTTGAATCGTGCAAACTATACATACTGTGTACATGTAAAATTCCGTTTTTTATCATAATCTAACTCCTTCTCTTTGTAGTATTATACTGAAATTTTTTCTGGATTTTTTTTACAGGACAAACGAAAAAGACCGCATAAGCGATCTTTTTCTCAATCCTCGTTTTCTTCGATTTCAATACTGCTGTAATTGGCGTCTCGATCTGGAATTTTTCCATCAACCGTAATGTTATCATTTTCATCCGAAGTATTTGCGAGTACATTTAGCATTTTGGAATTCCCCTGTAAATCCACTTTCGTTGCAACGGCTGCATCACCAAGGAAAGCACTGTAGTTTTTCGGGTTTGCATCAATCCATAACATTCCTTCGATTTTAGAACACCCGCGTAAGCAACCAGTGACATCCTCAACATTTTTAGGAATGATTGTCAGTGTTTTCAATGCAGAATCTCCTTCGAATGATGCGGACATACTTTTCGCTGTTTCCGGTATCTCTGGCATGGCTTTTAAGTTAATGCAAAAAGAAAACATTTTATTCATATTCTGCACATTCGGTGGCATAGATACATTTGTAAGTTTTTTGCAATCCTGATACATTCCGGAAGCATTGGTTAAATTTTCTGCATGAGTTGCATCTGGGGTATTCTGAAGCTCCGTACATCCCTGACACATTTCCTGTGCATTTACAACACTTGCTGGCAATCCCGGTATTTTTGTCAACGCAACACAACCAGCATATGTACGCGTCATATTACGCAGATTAGTGCATGCAGACAAATCCGATATATGAGTCAATGCTTTGGCATCCTCAAATGTAGACGACATACTTTCTACAGAATCTGGAATATTCTTTACATATTCCAAGGTATCAATCCCCTCAAATGCGTTATCCAAACTGGTAGGTGTTACTCCTTCTTCAAAAGAAATGGCTGTAATAGGATAATCATCATTCTGTTCATAATCCATCCATGGAAAATAACTTGCATCATATTCGAGGATATCCCCCGTCCCTTCAAAACATAATTCTCCATTGCTATATAATATTGCTTTTACATTTTTGATCTTTGGGCTTCCGCATTCAAATTCGGTAACTTTTTCTCTATCATTTTTTACTTTTACTTCTGTTGAAATTGATTTTTTATCCTTCAGTGAGACCACAACTTTCGTAACCTTGCCCGTCATAGCTGGTTTATCTGTAGAAAGGATAATATCATCTTCTGACAATTTACTTTTATCTCCAGATTCATGGATTGCCGTTACCTGAAAATCAGCTTCTTTAATATGGTTTCCTTGCTTATAAACCTTATCGTTCGTTGCTTCGATTCTTTCAATCGGGCTTTTATTTGCTTTTGCAGTACTGATTGCAGGAACAGCTTTTCCAACGATTATATAACCGATAAACAATACAATAAGTAACACAATTGCTTTTTTGAATGGTTCAATTGCTTTTAGAAATTTTTGCATTTTTGTCCTCCAAGCATAACACTTTATTTTCTTCGTTCCTCAGATAGCTGTCATGCATTTTTTTGATTTTTTTCGATTCAAATATTTTATCAATGATCTGCAATGCTCCCGCATAATCTCGAAACAAAGAATGATCAAGATAATATAAAGCTTTCTTTATTGCTTTATACTCCATTGATTTTTTTGAATACATTGATTCTAATGATTCTAATGTAATACGAATTGACTTTTTTTCTTCATATACAGACTCAAATCGATCGATGTATTTTTCGTTTCTCTTCTTTATCAGTTTTATAGAAAATATACTGTAAAAAAAATAAATAATTACAACAAACGCACCAACTCCCGCTATGACTAACGGGAGTGATGTTGAGGCGGTTAAGTTATATAATTGAGAATTTAACATAAACAGCCTCCTTTATTTCAGATTCTGGAATTTCTCCACTACTTTTTGGTAATCTCCGGTTTTAAAGAATCTCTTCTTACAATAGATATTCATTTTATCCTGGAAGTAACTTGTAGTGATATCTTCCCCATTCCATGTTACAAGATCTTTTGCATATTTTTTCCGAACTGCTTTTGAAACGCAAAGCATACCGGAAGTTACATCAAATACAAGTTTGCATCCAGATATTTCACACGAAATAAGCCCTTCATTTTCACTCGGCATAGGTTTTGCGTCAATGCCTAAAGATTCTAATTCAGCCAGTACTTTATCTGTAGTAAGTTCTGCTTCTTCTTTTTGCTCATATGCTGCAACTCTTTCATCGAGTTCCTGAATTCTGGTATCCCTTTCTTTTAACGTTTTTTCATACGATTCCGTTTGTTCATCCATTTTTTTTCGATATGTATCTGTATTTTCTGTAAGCTGATTTTTTATTGTACTAGCTTCATTTTTTAAAATGGCAACCTGCTCCTGCATTGTTTTAATGAGCGCATTCTTTTCAGAAAGATCTATTGTCAGAGACTGCGATGTATCGGATAAATCAACAACTTTATTCTTTTCATTTGAAAGTGCTTCTTTTAATTGCTGGATTTCGGATTCGTATGCATCTACGTCTACCGGCATAGCTGCTTTTTCCAAACCGGATA